>Ga0310695_10001742_pt1 | contig 49308 bp, 43 predicted proteins | sample RumenRJG_04DNA_FD_203882 | JGI IMG/M metagenome (GOLD analysis project Ga0310695, IMG submission 203882) | Bovine rumen microbial communities from Lethbridge, Alberta, Canada - RJG_04 (v2) (version 2) | ecosystem: Host-associated > Mammals > Digestive system > Stomach > Rumen | place: Canada... | reverse complement strand
GTTAAGCATTGAATTATAACAAGTGTTGCTATTGCTGGTTTTGCTAAAGGCAAAGCAATTCTCCAATAAATGCCGAATCTTGAACAACCGTCTATAAGAGCCGCCTCTTCTATTTCTCTCGGTAATTCCTCAAAGAACGATTTTAACAGGAACAAACCGAATGCAATACCACCGCTTATATAACATAACAACAAACCTGTTCTTGTATCCAACAAATGTAAACTTTTAAGCAAAAGATATAAAGGAACAAATGCACCCGGGATAGGAATTAACAATGTTGAAATAAGAAGATAAAAAAGAATATTCTTTCCCCAGAAATCCAATCTTGCAAAACCGTAAGCTGCCATTGATGTAACTAAAACTATAGCGGCAACACCGACAACCGTATAAATAACACTGTTTAAAAAATACATTCCGAAATCTGCAGTAATGAAAGCTTCTTTATAGTTTATCCATTGCCAAGTTTCAGGTAATAATGACATACTTGTAAATATTTCACTTTGTTTTTTTAAAGATGATGATAACATCCAAAAAACAGGAAATAAACATGTTAAAGCAACTGCCATTAATATTAAATGTGTTATTGTATCTAAAATATTCTTTTTTAATTTAAAAAAATTCATTATTTTATACCTATTTATTTAATTTTTTACTTACATACAATTGTGCAATTGAAACTATTAACAATACCAAACCGAAAATAACGGCCATTGCCGTTGAATAACCGAATTCTCCGCTGTTCATGTATTGATATATTTTCGTTATAGGCACATCCGTATGACCTGCAGGACCGCCTTGAGTCATAGAATAAATCAAGTCGAATATCTGCATTGCACCCAAAATTGTTAATATTGTAACCATTGTAAAAACAGGAATCATTGAAGGAACAGTGATATGCTTAAATTGTTGCCATTTATCTGCACCGTCAACTTCCGCTGCTTCATATAATTCCGTAGGAATTGTTTGTAAACCTGCAAGTAAAATAATAAATCCGTATCCGAAACCTTTCCACATATGAACTACAGCAACTGATGATAATGCGGTTTTTATTTCGGATAACCAAGCAAAATCTTTAAAGTTTTCAAATCCGATTGCAGCCAACCAACTGTTTAATATACCGAAATTTCCGTCATAAATAAATTTCCAAATTAAACCTACAACAATACCGGAAAGAACAGGAGGCAAGAAAAATATTACTCTGTATACATTTTCACCTTTTATCTGTCTGTTTACCAATATTGCAAGAAGTAATGCCAAACCGTTTTGTAAAGTTAAACATAATAATGTAATATAAGCGGCATTTAACATGGACTTCCAATATGCCGGATTGTTAAATATGATATGTTTATATTGAGATAAACCTACAAATATCATATCTTTATCAATTCCGTTCCATTGATAAAAGCTTAATTGAAAAGTTCTGAATAAAGGATACAAATTAAATACAAGAAATAAAGCCAATGCCGGTAAAATAAATACCATGTTAAGGGTTTTTTCTTTTGGTGTTGCACTCATCATTTTGTTTTTACCTGTTTCCTATTTTTTTGATTGTCTTACTTTTTCTGCCTGAACTTCTTTTATTGCAATTTCAGGAGTTTTTTCTCCGATAATAACAGACTGTAAATTAATATTTATATAGTTTGTTACTTGCCATGCTTCGAGTACAGGTAAAGCATCAAATGTTCTGTTTACACTTTCAGAGAATTTCTTCAATATATCAGGTAAATCTTGAGCAGCATCTTTATTTGAAGGAATATTTAATGTTTCTTTTGCCAAGAATATTTGTTGATCTTTTTGTGTAAACCATTTTAAGAATTCAACAGCTTTATCTTTTCTCGGAGACATTGCATTTACGAATAATGAAGAACCGTCACCGCCGAATACCAACAAAGGATATTTTGCATCAGGTAAAGACGGCGGATACATAATGTCGTAATTTAAGTTAGGATTCATTGATTTATAAACATTTACTCCCCATGAACCGTTTAATGCCATAGCTGCTTTTCCTATTGCAAATGTTCTTTCGGCATCTTTATTTACCATAGTAACGATTCCGGAAGCAAACATCTTATTGTCTTTCATTTCTTCAAATAATTTGAATATTTTAAGCCATCTGTTATCGGTATAAGGAATTTTTCCTTCAATAGTATCTATAATTCCTTGTTTACCGAAAAGAGACCATTGATATGAAGAAGCAAAAGAACCGATTAACCAAGATTCACCGAAACCGCTTACAAACGGTTGAATTCCCGCAGCTCTTAATTTCTTTCCTGCTTCAATAAATTCAGCCCAAGTTGTAGGTGGATTTTCAGGATCAAGACCAGCTTGTTTAAATAAATCTTTATTATAATAAATCATCAATGTACTTACATCAAGAGGTACTCCGTAAATTCCCGGTTTTACATTCCATTCGTTACCTTCAGGGAATGAATTTTGTACCAATGATTTTTCAAAGAAAACATCTTTCCAACCGTCATTCATTGCATCAGTTAAATCTGCAATATATCCTGCATTTATATAAGAAGCAAGTTCTCTTTTATCAGATATAGGATTGAAAACATCCGGTAATAATTTGCCGCTTGCAGCTGCCGTAATTTTATTTTTATAAACATCTGTCGGTGCATAAGTTTCAAAAACAACTTTAACACCTGTTTGTTCAAAATATTTTTTTGATAATTGTTCGAATGCAGCCTGTCTGTCTGTCATCCAATGCCAAATTTTAACAACATCTTCATCTTTTGTTGCATCTTGTTTTGAACAACTGATATTAAACAAGCACATAAAAGAAAATAAAACGGACAGTAAAATTGCTTTACTTTTTAACATTTATGATTCCCCCAAATAATTGATTTTTCTATTCTAACAAATAAAAAATAAACAGTCAATTTACTTTTTTACTTTTTTTTGTTTTATTTGTTTCCAAGATTTTCTTTTTGGTTTATATATTTTTTCCAAATTAACCTTAAATTCTTTAACTATACTTTGTACTTGAGGATTTATAATATCCAATTCTTTTGTATTCCAAATATTTTTTGTGTATTTTTCAGCTTCTTCTTTAGGCAAGTCATATTCATAAAGCATTCTTGAGGAACATTCTATTCTTTCTATAAGATCTGATATTTTTTTAAAAAGAGAAAGTACTTCTTCTTTCCAATACAATTGTGCCTGATAACGGAAATTTTTAAATTTATCTATTTCGCTTTTATATTTTTTTATTCTGTAAAAAGGAACTAAATATTTAATTTTATTTTCTTTTAAAGGAAAGAAATTATATTTCTTTATATCCTGTAAAATTTCTTCAGCTTCACTCGGAAAATAGAAAGGATCTCTTATTTTTAAAAAAATATCCTGTAAATCATAAACGGATTCCATTATTTGGGAAGCCAAAAGTTTTCTTTTCTTTTGCTTCAATTCACTGTTCCATACGGATAAAAATCTTGCCGCAATATAGGCAATGGCAAAAAGAGATATTGCTATTGTTAAAAGAGATAAAATATAAAAAAAATCAATCGGATCTATATCTTTTATCATGTTATTTATTTTTGCTAAAAATGTTATTAATATTGAATAGAGTTGTTCTATCATTTATTTTTACTTCTCCATAAAATCTTCATTAGTTTACTAAAAAAAATATAAACATAATATTATTTTTTTGTTCTTCTTTTTACGGGAATCCAATAATATAGTCCTGTTATTGTGTTAGACGGTTCAAATTTAAAAGTTTTATTATCTTCTCCGGTTATTAAAGAAACATTAATTTTATCTATAGGAAGAGTTTTGCAAATTTCCGAATATAAATTATTTGGAATTTCTATGTTTCTTGAAAGTTCACAATATTCTTTTTGAGCATCATCACCAAGTATTTTTTGAACAAAATTTTTTGATTGTTCCAATGTATTTGCCGAAATGGCAGATACAATTTGAATTGTATGTTCTCCGAACATATCTTTGTTTTTATTAAATTCTTCCTGCAGTTTATTTCCTATTGTAATAATATACGGACTAAAAGCTATCCATTTTGCCGGTTCTTCCAAATTAAAAGAAAATATCCCGGATTCTTTTGAATAAGTATCATATACTACCGCAGGGTTTATTGTTTTGTTATAAAAAAAACATGCTCTTTGAACCGATTCTTCTTGCTCTATTGACAGTTCTTCCACATTAAGAAGTTTTCTTAACATTCTGGAAACTTCTCTGTTTTTTATTGTGATTTTGAAATTTTTAATTTTTCTCATTTATTTTATTATAAAAAAGCGGCAAACTTTTAATTTTATCTAAAAATTTGCCGCAAAATTTAATATATCTTATTTACTTTTTGAAATCTTTTTAAATCTGTCTCTTTTTCTTTTTTCCCATTCATAAGTTAAAGGAGCACAAACAAATACACTTGAGAAGAAACCTATAATATTACCTACAAACAATGCCAAACCGAAATCACTTATAACTTCCCCGCCAAAAAATAAAATGGTAAGAGAAACAAATGCTACGGTTAAAGATGTAATAACACTTCTTCCCAATACACCGTTGATACTGAAATTTATTACATTTGCAAAAGATTCTTTTGCAATAAGTCTTAAATTTTCTCTGATTCTGTCAAACAAAACGATTGTGTTGTTAATAGAATAACCGACAATGGTTAAAAGTGCCGCAACCAATGTTAAGTCTATTTGTTTATCGGTTAATACCATTAAACCGAATGTAATAAATGCATCGTGAATCAAAGCAAGAACTCCTACTATACCCCACAATGCGGATTTAAATCTGAAAGCAACATAAATAATAATACCTATAAACACGAAAGTGAAAGCATACATTGCTTGTTTCGTTAAATGTTTACCTACGGCAGGACCTACATATTCTACTCTGTCAGTTGTTATTTGAGAATCTGCATATTTTGATTTTAATACGGACAATATGCTTGCTGCCATTTCATCTTGAGTTTTATCTGTCTTTTTAACTCTTACTATAATTCCCTGTTTTCCGGTTGATTGCAACTCAAAATTCAAACCCGGTTGTTCGGACAAACCTTTTCTTATAACATCCATTTGAATTTCTTTATCAAACGAGAACTGCATTAAAATACCGCCGCTGAAATCTATACCATAGTTAGGTCCTTTTATTGCTATGGCACAAATACCTACAATTATCAATATTATTGATATGGTAAATGATAAATATCTTTTACCTATAAAATCTATCTTAGGTGTCTTAAAAAATTGCACAGTATGCCTCCAATTATTATATTTTTATTTTACTTAAGAAATTTTCTCTAAATAAGAAATCGTATATCAATTTTGTAACAACAATAGCTGTAAACATACTGATACACAAACCGATTGTTAAAGTAACGGCAAATCCTTTTATAGGACCTGTTCCGAACTGAAACAAGAAAACCGCTGCTATTAATGTTGTTATGTTTGAATCCAAAATTGTTACGAATGCTTTGTCGTAACCGGCATCCACAGCCACTCTTGAAGTTTTTCCGATATTTAATTCTTCTCTTATTCTTTCCAATATAAGAACATTTGCATCAACCGCCATAGCAAGTGTCAATGCGATACCTGCAATACCAGGCAATGTTAATGTGAATTGGAAATAAGACATTATTCCCATAAGTATAAAGAAATTTAATAATAAAGCTATATCTGCGATTAAACCGGAGAAACCGTAATATATAAGCATAAACAAAAGAACTATGCCTACACCTATTAATGCTGAAGAGAAACCTTTCTTAATAGAATCGTCACCGAGGCTTGGTCCAACGGTTCTTTCTTCTATTATTTTAACTGGAGCAGGTAATGCACCGGCTCTTAATACCGTTGCCAATAATTTTGCATCATCGGAATTAAAGTTTCCTTCAATTATAGCTCTTCCGTCAGGAATTCTTGATCTTATAACAGGAGCTGACTGAACTATGCCGTCAAGAACGATAGCTAAATTTCTGTCTATATTTGCACCTGTAACATTTGCAAATAATTTTGCACCGTCTTTATTGAATTCCAATGAAACATGAGGATAACCGAAACCGCCTGTTGCAAGTTCAACCTTTGCATTTACAAGATATGCTCCGGTAAGAGATGCATTCTTTAACAAATAAAATCTGTGATCTTCTTTGCTTTCTGCTATGAAACAACCTTCCGGAACTAATTTTGATATTTCTTCATCTTGCATTGCTTGTGCGGGAGTTAAATCTTTTTCCGTCATTTTTTCTGTTATTGTATTTAATGCATCATTGTTTGTTTCTACCAAACAAAATTCCAATAATGCTGTTTTTCCGATAAGTTCCTTTGCTCTTGCAGGATCTTTTATTCCCGGAAGCTGAACTACTATCCATCTGTCACCTTGTTTTGCAATTAACGGTTCTGCAACACCGAATTGGTCTATTCTGTTTCTGATAACTTCTACTGCTCTGTCTACTGCATCTTTAACTGTTACTTTTTCATCCAATTTAGAAGCATCAACTTCCAATAAAAGATGAGTACCGCCTCTTAAATCCAATCCTAAATTTAAGGTTTTTCCTAAAATAGGATCTTTTGCTTTTTCTGCTTGTGCTTTTTCATCGTCAGTCATTCTGTACCATTCGAAGGTAGGATACAAAAAATATCCTGAAAGAATGATTAACAACGCTGTAACAACTGTTCTAAAACCTAGCTTGTTCATTAAAGTAATTTCCTCTCATTTATTATTAATTCAAACTTACAGTTTAAAAATTTTGCAGCTCTTTTACACATATTCATTCTCGACATAAATATTTCAAAATATTCTATTACTTGAGAAATCTTTGTGTCGATATTTAAATTTAAAGATATTATTTGTTTCTCTTTATCTACTTTCAAAAAAGCTCTGTCTACCGCATAATTTACTCTGTCATGTATATCTACGGATATCATATTAGGGTTTCTTACTCTTGTTTTATGCACATCGCATTTATCTGCTATTATCAATGCTGCAGCAACGGGATTTACCGGATCTCCTATTTCTTCTTCGTGATTACCTACTGCAGATACGATAAGAGCTATTTCATCCGGAGTAAGTCCCATTTGTTTCAAAATATCCATTGCTATTAAAGCGGCAGACTGTCCATGGTCTTGCCTGTTAATAACATTTCCTATATCGTGCAAATATCCGGCTATTGCAACCAATTCCTGTAATCTTTTAGGATAATTTAAACTGACAAGAATGTTTTGTGCAACAGAAGAAACCATACTTACATGTCTGTAGCCGTGTTCCGTATATCCTATAGCACCAAGATAATCGTTTGCGGCTTGAATGAAACTGTCAATAATTTCATTCTTCTTAACATCTTCAAGCATCACATTCGATAGTTCAAGTTCATTAATATCCATTTTTTATTTTTTTATAACTTCCGGTGTAACCGCATCCGTTTGAGGAACAACTACGGTTGATATTGTTTGTTTTACAATTTGTATTCTTACATTGTCGGAAATTTTTGCTTCAACGGTATCTCCTTTTACGGATACAACCGTTGCATACAAACCTCCGGCAGTTATAATCTTATCATCTTTTTTTAATGCATCCAACATCTTTTGATGTTCTTTTCTTTGTTTTTGTTGAGGTCTTATTAAAAAGAAATAAAATAATATGAAAATTATTATAAGAGGCATCAATCCGCCGAATGCTCCTCCCGGTTGAGCTGCAGGTGCAACTCCGTCGGCAAAAACAAAAGATGTTAAACTAAACAATGAAATCAAACAAAAAAGTATCTTTTCCATAAAAATCCTTTATAATATTTATTATTTTTTTATATTAGAATAATACTTATCGAAGAAATCTTTTTTCGCTTCAAAAAAAGTATCCGTCTCTAAAGATTTTCTAATGTTATCCGTTAATTTTATCATAAAATTAATATTATGTAAAGATAACAAAGTTAATGCCAATATTTCCTGTGAACGAAATAAATGATTTATGTATGCTTTGGTATATCCCCTGCATGTTTGGCAATCACATTCCGGATCCAGCGGTTCGAATTTATCTTTGTATTCTCCGTTCTTTATATTTATTTTCCCGTAAGTAGTAAATGCCTGACCGTTTCTTCCGTTTCTTGTAGGAATAACACAATCGAACATATCTATGCCTCGTTCTATACAATTCCAAATATCTTCCGGCATTCCTACTCCCATCAAATATCTTGCTTTATCCTGAGGTAAATACGGGGCGGTATATTCCACAACTTTTAACATTTCTTCTTTTGATTCCCCTACCGATACTCCGCCTATTGCATAACCTACAAAATCTATATCCTGCATTTTTAAAGCACTTTCTTTTCTTAAATCTTCAAATACCGAACCTTGAATAATTCCGAATAAAGCCTGCTTTTGATAAGAATCGTCTTTATAAAATTCATCTTTACATCTTTTTGCCCATTTCAAGCTCATTAACATTGATTTTTTTGCATATTCATAAGTTGCCGGATAAGGAGTACATTCATCAAAACACATTATAATATCCGCACCTATTGCTTTTTGTATTTGCATTGATATTTCCGGTGATATGAAATGTTTTGAACCGTCTATATGAGATTTGAACTCGGCACCTTCTTCTTTTATTTTTCTAAAATCATTTAATGAAAAAATTTGAAATCCGCCGGAATCGGTAAGCATAGGTCTGTTCCAGGAATTGAATTTTTGTATTCCGCCGGCTTTTTTTATTATATCCAGTCCCGGTCTTAAATATATATGATATGAATTTGCCAATATTATTTGGGCTTTGGATTCGATTAATTGTTCCGTAGAAACGGATTTTACCGAACCTTGAGTGCCGACAGGCATAAAAACAGGTGTATTTATTACCCCTCTGGTAGTATATAACTGTCCGAGTCTGGCATTACATTGACTTGATTTTTTTATTAGTTTAAAAGAACCGCACTGTTGCATTATAAAAATTTATCTCCGTTTATATAAAGTGAAAATGTGCATCCGAGTACATTTGCCGCTTTACAGCAAAAAATTGTTCTTGATGTGAAAATTTCAAAATAATCCATTATTGAGCATATATCGGTATCAATTGTGAGTTTTAATATAATCTCTTTGTTTTCTTTGGAAACTTCTATTTGAGAATCTTCACAAGAGGCAATAACTTTCGAATGTGTATCTTGAAAGATTTGTCCTTCAAATCTTAATCTTTTATAATTGACATCCGTTTTATCTCCTAATACTACGGCTGCCGCGATTGCTGTCGGCGGTTCCAAGTTTTTATCTTCGTGACTGCCTATCGCGCCGAAAATTTCGAAAGAATCACTGTTATACTTTTCATCTTCCAAATGAAAATTTTTTAAAACATTTAATGCTATAACTGCACCGCTTTGAGCATGATCTCTTTTTGCAACGATAGTTCCTATATCATGCATAAATCCCGAGATTTTTGCGAGTTCCTGCAATCTTTTGGAATATCCGAGTTGTTCAAGTATATATCCTGCTCTTTGTGCCGTACGAACGGCATGTTGTTGTCCGTGTTCTTTATAACCGATAGCTTCAAAGACTTTATCCGAATATTTTATATAAGTTAAAATTTCTTTATTGTTTTTTATTTTTTCAAAATTTAAAGGCACAATTTATATCCTTATTACATTTTATTTTTGTTCTTTTTTAGTGTCCGTATATTTAAAAAATACTGCAGCCAACGGCGGAACTGTTATTTCCAATGTGTATGGTCTTGCATGTGTCGAATAATCGTAAGTATATTTCTCTCCCAAATTTCCTATATTGCTTCCGAAATAACAATCGGAGTCACTGTTTAGAATTTCTTTCCAAAGACCTTTTTTAGGTACTCCTATTTTATAATTGTTTTTAGGTACGGGATTGAAATTAAATACACATGCTATAATATCTCCTGTTGAAGGTGATTTTCTTAAGAAACTTAAAACGGTATTATCGGAATCGTTACAGTCTATCCATTCAAAACCGTTCCAACTGTTATCATCTTCAAAAAGAGCAGGTTCCGATTTATAGAAAGTGTTTATATCTTTTACCCATCTTTGCATACCTGAATGTTGCCAGAATTTCAATACATGCCATTCCAAACTTTCATCATGATTCCATTCTCTTACTTGTCCGAATTCACTTCCCATAAACAACAATTTTTTCCCCGGATGTCCGTACATATATCCTATTAATAATCTTAAATTTGCAAATCTCTGCCATTCGTCACCCGGCATTTTCCCGATAAGAGAACCTTTTCCTTGAGTAACCTCGTCGTGAGAAAAAGGTAAAACAAAATTTTCACTGAATGCATATAATAAACTGAATGTTAAATTCGTATGTTTGTATCTTCTGAAAAAAGGATCCGTTTTAAAATATCTTAAAGTATCGTTCATCCAGCCCATATTCCATTTAAAACCGAATCCCAATCCTCCTAAATATGTAGGTTTTGAAACCATAGGCCATGCGGTGGATTCTTCCGCTATCATTTGAACATCACTGTAATTTTCATAAACCACATGATTTAATCTTTTCAAAAATTCTATTGCATCAAGATTTTCTTTTCCGCCGTATTTATTAGGTAACCATTCCCCTTCTTTTCTTGAATAGTCAAGATAAAGCATAGAAGCAACTGCATCAACTCTTATTCCGTCAATATGATATTTATCAAACCAAAACAATGCCGATGAAATTAAGAAATCTCTTACTTCGTTTCTTCCGTAATTGAATATCGAACTTTTCCAATCGGGATGAAATCCCTGTCTCTTATCGGAATGTTCATATAAATATGTTCCGTCAAAGAAAGATAATCCGTGTTGATCTGACGGAAAATGAGACGGAACCCAATCCATTATTACACCTATCCCCGCTTGGTGTAAAATATCTATCATATACATTAAATCCTGAGGTGTTCCGTATCTGCTTGTAGGTGCAAAATATCCTGTGGTTTGATATCCCCATGATGCATAAAAAGGATGTTCCATTACAGGCATAAATTCAACATGTGTAAAATTCATTTCTTTGCAATAGTCTCTTAATTGAGGAGCTATTTCTCTGTAAGAAAGCATTCTGTTATTTTCTTCCGGTTTTCTTCTCCATGAACCTAAATGAAGTTCGTAAATGGAAACAGGAGCTTTCATATTGTTTTTTTTGTATCTTGTTTTTAACCAATCCGAATCGGACCATTGATAATCCAAATTCCAAACTTTTGAACCTGTTTTTTGCGGAGTTTCGCAATGGAAAGCATAAGGATCTGCTTTTTCTACGGAATAATTGTTGAAATTTGAAACAATAAAATATTTATAAATATCACCTTGTTTTAAGAAAGGAATAAAACCTTCCCATATACCTGATTGATCTCCTCTCGGAAATAATTTATGAGAGTTTTTGTCCCAATAATTGAAATCTCCTATAACTGAAACTGATTTTGCATTCGGTGCCCATACGGCAAAATAAATGCCATCTTTATCTTCATGTTTTACCTGATGAGAGCCAAGTAAATTATAAAGGCGAAAATGGCTGCCTTCTTTAAACAAATAAATATCTTGTTCCGTAAACAAAGAAAAAGGTCTTACATAATTTTCCATAATGGTACCCTCTATTTTTAATATATTTGCTTATATCTGTTTATCATCATAACACAAACATTTTTTATCAAAGCCAAAGTCGGTACTGCCAAAAACATACCTATAATTCCGAATATGTTTGCTCCAGCAAGCAATGCAAACATCATCATAACGGGACTTAAATTTACACTTTGTCCGATAACTATAGGTTGTACAATATTGTTATCAAGTTGTTGTATAATTACAAAAGAAATTGCAACCTCTATTACGGGAATAAATTCATGAAATTGAAAACCGGCAACAATTACTCCCAAAACAAGACCGATTGCAGGTCCCAAATACGGTATCAAATTACATAAACCGGCGATAATGCTTATTATTAAAGCGGATTTAATACCTATAACGGATAAAGCAATAAAAGAACATATTGTGATGAAAATGACTTCAATGATTTGACCTCTTATATAACCGCCCAAAACAAAATCTATTTCATGTTTTAGAGATATAAAAAGTTCAACATATCTTGAAGGTACAATTTGAATTAATGTCTTTGGAAGTTTGTCATATCCCAACAACATAAAAAATGTTATTACCGGAACCAAACATATAATGGATATAGTCGATATTATAGTTGTAATATACTTGGGAATCTTTGCGGCTTCATTGGTTAAAAAAGCGGTGGATTTTTCCGTTAGAGTATCCATAATGTTATATTTTGTCAAAAAAGGAACGATATTATCAAAAAAACTTTTTTTCTTTTCAAAAAAACTTTGAATATAAGCTTTATATTCCGGAATTTTATTTATTATTGTGTTAGTATCATTTATTATCATAGGGACTATAACACTGAAAATAAAAAGCATTATTAAACAAAATGTCAAAAGAACAATTGCAACGGCTGCCCATCTCTTTAATCCTAACAACATGATTTGTTTTACCACCGGAGATATTAAATAAGCTAAAAAAGCCGATATTATAAACGGTGCCAAAATTTCTTTTGATAAATATAAGAAAAATATTATTGCGAATAAAAGCAATAATGATACAATAAAAGATTTTGTTATTATGTTATCTTGCATTAAAATTAAATCCTGTTGTAAAAATTTTCAAGTAATGTCTTTACTATTTTAAAACCTATACTCGTGTCTTTTTCCATAAGTTTTTCCAAGTCTTCTTTGTGTATTATATATACATCACTTTTCTCTGTTGCTTTAGCATCTTTCAAGTAATAATCATTTGCACATAATAATGATCTTTCTCCAAACAGAGTATATTGTCCGACATCGGTTTTATTTTTTCCGTCTGATAACTCTATTTTCCCGTCTCTTAAAAAGCAAACCATTTTTGCGGGTTCGCCTTTTTTATAAACAAATTCATTCTTTAAATATGTTCTTCTGTATAAAATAGTTGTTATCTTTTTTAATTGCCAGGTAGTAAAGTTTTTAAAAGCATCTATTTTTTTTAAAAACAGAACATCTTCTTTAATTTCTTTGTCTAAAAAAATAAATGAAAACCAATCTTTTAACATTATAATATCCTATTTTTCTCTGCTTTTTAACAGGTCTATCATGCTGTAATCTTTATTTTTCTTTGCATAATCCATAGCAGTTAAACCTTTATTGTCGCTTGAATGAAGTCTTGCTCCGTAATCAAGTAATAATTTTGCTATATCAAAATAGCCCTTTGATGCAGCAAGAATTAAAGCTGTTGTTCCGTTGGAATCTTTTGTGTTTATTTTTATTCCGGAATCCAATAACAATCTAACCATATCAATATTATTTATATCTACTGCAATATTTAACAATCTTTGATCATTATGATTTTTTTTATCTATAATTGCACCGTTATCTATTAACAGTTTAACAATATTTGTATCTCCGTGTCTTACTGCTATTGTAATAGGAGCCGTTCCGTTGTTATCTTCTATGTTAACAGGTGCTTTATGTTTTAATAAAAGGTTTATTACATCAATATTTGATTTATATAAGGCATACATTAAAGGTGTTATTCCGTTTATGTCTTTAACATAGAGATTTGCTCCGGAAATAAATGCCAACTCTATCAAATTTATATTATTTGAAGCACATGCCGATATTAACGGAGTTATTCCGCTGTCATCCGGAATATTTACATCCGCACCTTTTGATATTAAAAAAGCAGCCATTTCATAATCGTTATTATCAAAAGCAAGCATTAAAGGTGTTTTTCCAAAAAAATATTTTTCGTTTATATCGGAACCGTAAGCAATAAATTTTTCCGTCAATCTGAGATTTGAAGTTACTACTGCTTCTGCCAATGTCCCCGGAATACATCCTGATTTATTAAAAATTTTTACTATATCAAAATGTCCGGCTCTCATAGCAAACATTGATGCCGTAAGCCCGTCAAAAGTTTTGGCATTAACATCCGCTCTGTGAGAAATTAAATATTTTATAATTTCTATTTGACCTTTATCCGCCGCTATCATTAAAGCTGTTGTTCCGTTATTAAGTTTTTGTTCTATGTTTACCCCGTAATCTATTAATAATTTGGCAATTTTTGTCATTTCTTTATTAATTGCCAACATTAATGTGTTCATTCCCATGTTGTATGAAACATTAACATTTGCACCGTACTTTATTAAAAGTTCTGCTATTTGTGAATGTCCCATATTTATTGCGGTAATTAATACAGGGTTTGAATTACTGTCTTTTGTGTTTGGAGAAATTCCTATATTAAGAAGTCGTTTAACGGCAGTTATATCATCGTTTTTTACCGCATTCAATAAAGTTTTATTTTCCGCAGAATACAATATGGAAGTTGAAAATAATAATAGATATATTATTAATAAGATGTATTTTTTCATTTTGACTTTTTCAATTTTACAATATTCATATTACATTCTTTTGCAATTTTAATATCCAAAGATGCGGCTTTTGAATAATTGTCTATTGCCAAATCAGTTAATCCTTTTTGCTCACATAATTTTGCATATTCAAGATATGCCATAGCATTTCTTGGATTTAATTCAATAGATTTTTTAAAATATTCTATGGAATTATCAATATCGTTTTTCAATTTATAAGTTACGGCAATTTTATAATAAGATAAAGAAGAATCCGGCAATATATTAATTGCTTTTTTTAAATCTTCTATTGCTAAATCAAAGTTGCTTGTTGAATTATAACAATCTGCTCTGAGCAAATATCCCTTAATGTCATTGGGATTTAATTGTATTGCATTTGTAAAATCGGATATGGCTTCATTTATTTTTTTGTTTTTTAAATTTATGGTTCCCCTGTTTAAAAACACTAAAGCGGATTTTATGTTTTCGGGTGAAACTTTAACCGGTATTTCTTTTGTTTGAGGTATAGCTGTTTCCTTCTGAGCTTGAGTATTTTCTTTTAAATTTTGTTTAGGTTCTTCTTCCTTCTTTTGTTCTTTTTCCTTTAAGACGGGTTTAGGTTCCTCTTTCGGTGTTTTTTTTGTATCAGGAATTAACGATTCTATATCTATGTCCATTCCCATTTCTTTTGCTTTTGTAAAATCCGCCATTGCATCCGTTCTTTTGCTTGCTTTTAGGTTTATTAATCCTCTTTTATAATAATATTGATAGTTATCTTTATCCATAGATATGAGAGTAGTGTAATCTTTTATTGCAGGTGTATATTTTTGATTTTCAAAATAAAAATCGGCTTTTTCTTGAATTAATACGATATCTTTAGGATTTAAACTGTGAGCTTTTTCATAATCTTCAATTGCTTTTTGGATATTATTTAATTTTGCACAAACTTTTGCTCTTAACCAAAAAGCTTTGTATCCTGATTTTATTTTAATTGAGGCCATTATATTTCCTAAACATTGTTCAAATTTTTCGTCTTCAAAATCAAAGTATGCATGGCAATAATAGATTTTTTCATCAATAACTCGTTTTATGATAGACTTCTTTATATATCCTCTTGCTTTTGTTTTATCATTTGTTTCAAAACAACTTAGTCCCAAGTAGTAATCTATTTTGTTTTCATTTGCCTTTTCTTCATATATAGGTTCTAATGTTGAAATAACTTTGTCGTATTTTTGTAAATAGAAATATATGGTTCCTAGTAAGTATTGAACATTACTGTCTGTATAAAAATCCGTTAAAGCCAATATATCGTTATAAGCGTCTTTGTATTGTTCTTTGTTAATAAAATAAGATATTCTTGATAAATATGCATCTTTATCTTCATCTAAGTCTATTGAATCGGAAATATCTTGAAAATATTTTTTTTCATTGTTTAAAGAAAGATATAATAAAGCTCTTTCATAATACAACTTTGCACTGTCTTGTTTTAAATTAATAGCTTTTGTTATTGCTTCAAGAGCTTTGTCTTTTTCCGATATTCCGTTATATGCTTTGAATAAATTCAGATAAAATTTAAAATCTTTTATATCGGAATTTAAATTAACGGCATTTTTATATTCGTTTAGTGCATTTTGAAAATCATTGTTTTGTAAATAAGCATCTCCGCTGTTTTTGTAATCTTCCCAAGTTTTTTCTTTTTGTTCTGTTGTTGATTTTTCTTCTTTAACAGGAGAAAAATCTTCGGCTTTAACACTTTCTTCTTGTTTTTCCTCATTATCGTTTGTATTTATAACGGTAGTTCCTGCAGTATTAACATCATCTTCTTTTTTACTTTCTGTTTCGTTGTTAACGGTTGAAATATCTTCTGTATCTTTTAATTCTTCATTTTCATTTGTTATATTTGAAACGGCTTTTTCTTCGTTTATTATGATTTCATTGTCTGTTTTTTCAATATTTACGAATTGGTTTTCTTCTTTTTGAATATTATTTTCTTCTTCAATAGGAGTATTCTTTTCTTCCGTTATTTCTTCATTTACAGTTTCTTCTGTAACAGAATTAGCATCAGTTTTTTCTTGTAAATTAATGTTGCTGTATTCTTGAATATTGTTTTCATCAATCTTTTCTTCTTCAATATATTCTTTTATTTCTTCTTCGGAACTGTTTATATTGTTAACAATTTCTTCTTGCGGTGTTTGTTCTGTATTGTCGTTGTCCGTTAGATTAGAATTGTTATCCGGTTCGTTGATATTTTTTTCTGTTGTTTCGATATCTGTGTTAATGGTATCTTTTTGTTTAACATCGTCAGCGGAATCTAAAGAGATTTCTTCTTTGTTTTCTAAAACAAAATCTGTTCCTTCCGCAGATTGAATAATGTTTTTATCTTCAATATTTGTTTCTTCAATATTAACATTACTGATACTTTCAGTATCTTTGGTATCGTATGTAACGGTTTCAATATTATCTTTTATTTCCTCTTTTTTGTAGAAATAGTTGTCTGTATTTAAGATATTTCTCGGTATGTTTATAATTTTTTTATCGGATAATATTTTTAAAGCTTTATCGTAGTTTTTTGCAGCTTCAACAAGTTCTCCTTTATTTCTGTAAATAATAGCACTATATAAATAAGCTTGTTCACATTCAATGTTGGTTTCCAAAATATTTGAAATATCATCAAGTGCATTCTGATATTTGTTGTCTTTTATATAAACAACCAATCTTTTTAAATATATATCCACTTTCTTTTCCGAAAGTTCCAACATTTTTGAATAATCATCAATTGCTTGAGATAATTCCGACATATTATCATAAGCTTCCGCTCTCATATTCAGTATATCAATATTGTTGCTGTCTTGTTCAAGATAAGATGTTGCATACTTTATTACACCTTCATAATCTTTTTGGAAGAAAAGTACTTTTGCTTTAAGAAATATTGCATCTTTGTTTTCCGGATCAAGTTTTAGAATTTCACTTACAACATTTAGAGCTTGTTCATATTCTTTTAACGAGATTAGAGCTGTAACTTTTTCTATTAATACCAAAATGTCGGTGGAATCTTTTTCCAAAATCATGTTATAATCATCCAAAGCTTCTTTGTATTTGGAAAGATTCATAAATGCGAAAGCTCTGTTTTTTAAGAGTTCTCTGTTTTCAATTCCGTTATCATAAGCTGTTTGATAATTTTTTAATGCCAATTCAAAATTATCTGTTTTTAAGTATGCCAATGCAAGATTAAAGGAAGAATCTTTTATCTCGTAGTCATTATCTAAACACAATTGTAAATCTTTTATTGCCAAATCAAAATTTGCAATTGTTTTATATATTAATCCTCTGTAGAAATTAGCTTCAATTAAATTTGTCTTTTTCTTTAGTGCCAATGTAAAATCGTTTATGGCATCATTAAATTCTTTTAAATAATAATTGTCCAATCCTCTTAAGTATAATAATTCGGCAACATCAAAAGATAAATTTAATGCTTTATTAAGATTAATTTTTGATGTTTCATAATTTGCTGTAAAAAAGTTACATAAGCCGCAAGCATATAATATTTCAGGTTCGTTGTATTTGTCGTATTCAACAGCTTTGGAAAAGTTTTTTAATGCATCTTCATAGTTTTTATCTGAAAAATTCAAATAACCCAACATTAAATGACTTATAAAAAAGTTTTCATATATATCCGTTGTTTGAAGTAAATCTTCTTTTGCTTTTTTGAAATCTTTTTTTAATATTGAATAATATGCTCTTGAAATATAAGGTAATATAAAAGAATAATCGGTATCTATTGCTTCGGAATAATATTTTAATGCCTTATCATCAAATCCCTGTTCTTTGTATAAATTTGCCAAATTATAATAAGCATAAGCATTATCCGACATAATCTCTATTGCTTTTTTAAAATCTTTTTCGGCAAGTTCTTCATCAAGTTTTTTCCTGTAAGTTATTCCTCTTTTGTTTAAAACGAGAACATTTTCAGGTTGTATTTCAAGGGCTTTATTAAAATCATTTATTGCATTATCCAAATCTTCTATTGAATTATATACAATTCCTCTGTTGCAAAAAGCATATACGTCTTGAGGATTGATTTCTATTGCTTTTGTAAAATCTTCTATTGCTTTTTTAGAATTTTGCAAAGCCATATATGCCATAGCTCTTCCGTAAAAAGCAGCTTCATTTTTATCGTTAAAATCAATGGCTTTGTTGAAATATGTTATTGCAGCGGAATAATCTTCTTTGGCAATATTAAGATTTGCTAATCCTATATATACTGCCGGATTTTGTGAGTTGAGAGAAAGAGCTTTATCGTAATCTTGTTGAGCCAAATTAAAATCTTTTATTGAAACATATGCTTGAGCTCTTGCGATAAAAGCAAATGTAAAGTTTTGATCCAATTGTATTGCAGTCGATATATCCGCTATTGCTTGTTTATATTGATGTTTCTTGCTGTAAATTAAACCTCTGTTATAATATGCAGAAGCATCCGAAGGATTATATATGATATTTTGGCTGTAAAGTTCTATTAATTTATCAAACTCTTTTTGTTGTTGCCTCGAAATGATTTCATTGAAATAAAAACCGAATTTTTCAGGATATACTTCTAAAGTATTAATACTCTTTTCTATAAGAGAACTAATATATTTTGTGTAATCGAGCATTGATTCCTCTCTTAAATTTTTATTTTTTTATGAAACTTCCTACCACAAGACCGACAAACATACCGAATATTATTCCCATCAATATATCAGTAATACCTATCACGGCAACAAAAATTCCGACACATGCACCAATCATAAGACCTACGGTATCATATGTAGGAGGTCTTTCAATATCTTTAAATTCGTTATTATTATTGTTATTATTATCGTTATTGTTGTCCATAAAAATACCTTTTAATATTATAGCACTATATTTAGCTATCTTTCAATAAAAATTTTAATTTTTCTATAACAATATCTTTGCTGATATTTGGGTCTTCGGTTTGTAAGTCTTTTATATATTTTTTTGCTTCACTTATCCATTTCCCTGCAGGCTTATTAAAAATTTTAATTAATTCGTTTCCGTTAAATAATTCATCTTTGGGTAATAATTTATTTTCTTTTTGTAATTTCCTGACTCTGTCAAACAATTCTTTGCTGTATTCTTTGGAATCCGCAATATTTAATTCTTCTATATTTTCTAAATTAGAGTCTATTTTATATGCAAATTTTCTAATTGAAGAGTCTTTCCATGTTTTTGTATACATTTTGGGATACATATGATTTTCTATTAGAAAAGTAACTTGTTTTATGAAATCGACAGAATATTTTAATCTTGTTAATATTTGTTTTGCAAGTTGTGCACTTTTAGTTTCATGTCCTATAAAAGATATTTTTCCGTTGTTTTCCGATTTTGTTTCCGGCTTACCGATATCATGAAGCAAAGCGGATATTCTTAATAACAAATCAGGTTTTATTTTATCTAAAACATTCATTGTATGTTCAAAAACATCATTGTCATGGTATGGTTTTGGTTGCTCTATATGTTGAGTTGCTTTTAATTCAGGCAAAATAATTTTTAACATACCTATATCGTCTAACATTTTAAATGCCTGTGAAGGTACAGTTAAGAGCAGCATTTTGTTTAACTCATCTCTTATTCTTTCACCGGAAACGATTTTTATTCGGTCAGCTTTATTTTTCATGCTTTTATATGTTTTTTCTTCTATTGTGAAGTTTAATTGAAAAGATTGCCGAACGGCTCTTAAAATTCTTAAAGGATCCTGCTCAAAAATTATATCGGATGCCGATTCATCCGTAACTCGTATAATTTTGTTTTTAATGTCTTCTATTCCTTTTTTTGTTAAATCCAATAATTCATTGTCATTTAATCTTAAAAACAAAGCATTAACCGTAAAATCTCTTCTTAAGGCATCCTGTTCCAATGTTCCTATTTCAGTTTTCGGATTTCTTGAGTTTTTATCATAATACTCTTTTCTGGGCATTATAAATTCTATTTCTTTATCGTCTATTAGTAATTTTGATGTTGCAAATTTTTCGAAAGTTATCGGAGGGTGAATGTTTAATTTGTTTGCTACAAGTTTGGAAAATTCTATTCCTGCATTTTCCCCTTCAACCATAATATCCAAATCATTCGGTTCTCTGTTTAATATAATGTCTCTTACAAAACCGCCGACTATATAAATAACAAATTTATTGTCTATTGCAATTTGTGTAAGCTTTGTTATAATATCCTGATAATTTTTTGGAATTTTTATTGAGTTCATCTTTAATATTTTAACATAAAAAAGTTAAAACAACAATTTATTATTTATAAAAATTTTTAATGATTTTTAAGATATGAAAATTTTACTAAAAATTGGCGGAGAGAGAGGGATTCGAACCCTCGATAGAGTTTCCTCTATAGCAGTTTTCGAGACTACCGCCTTAAACCAACTCGGCCATCTCTCCACAAAAAAAGGACAAGTTAACTGTTTAACCTGTCCTTAAACATTTATTTTTCTATTTAATTCGCATAATTAGTATTATCTACAACATCATATGCTTTTGTTTGATCCGCTGCACCGGATAATTTTAATGAATGTCCTTCTTTGGAATCCGTATAAGCTGTAAACTTTTGACCATCAGCAGATGTTTCTATATGCCAAGCAGTAAAATATTTATTTCTTTCAGAGTCGACACCCAATGCTCTTGAATATTGTGTTCCTGCCGTTCCTGCAAAATATTTCCCGTGTCTTGTATAATAGATTTGCTGTGCTGCATTTATTTCGCCGAGTAAAGATTTTCCTTCGGTTGCAATACCTTTTTTTACATATCCTCTGTAAATAGGAATAGCAACTATAGCCAAAATAGCAACAATAATCAAAGTTATTATCAATTCTGTTAAAGAAAAACCTAATTTGTTTTTCATTTTTTTTTCCTTTTTCTTAAAATTACACACAAATAGTATAATAAAAAAAACAGATTATTTCAATACACAACTTTTCTTCAATTTATTTTCCTGTATATTTCCCTGTTATATAAAGATTTTTATTTTGCATAAAGTTATTCTTCTTTTAATACAGGTAATGTAATATCTATTGTTGTCCCTTGATTTTCTATGCTATCAACAGATATTGTTCCGTTATGCATTTCAACAACCTGTTTTGCAACGGTTAACCCCATACCTACAGCTTTAGCTGTTTTTGTTGAAAACATAGGATCAAAACAATTTTCTAAAGTTTCTTGATTCATTCCTATCCCTGTATCTTTTAAAGAAACAGATACAATATCGTTATTGATATTCATGACAATGTTGATTGATCCGTTATTTTTCATTGCATCTTTTGCATTTTTTATAATATTCGAAAAAACTTGTGTCATTCTTTGAGAATCTGCAAGTATTTTTACATCCTCTAATTTCGTTTCAAAAATTATTGTATCAATTTTGTTTTCTTCAATTGCTTTATTTATAATATCTTTTAGATTACAACTTTTTTTTGTAAGTTGTTTTACTCTTGTCATATCAAGTAAATCAACAATTTTTGTGTTTAAATTATTAACTTCCGTAGATAACAAAGTTAACATTTTCTTTTGAGTTTCGTTTTCTACTTTCAGCGCTTTTGAAAGATAATAAGCAATGTTGGACAGACCGCCTAAAACATTTTTCAAATCATGAGATGCAACTGAAGCAAATCTTGCAATTACTTTGTTTTTTTCGTTATTTAATTCGCTTCTTGTTAAATTAAACATCTTTTCATTTTTATTATCCATTTTTTTCTCTCAATTTATTCATTAATTCTATAACATTTTCTATTTCAAAAGGTTTATGTAAATAGAAACATCCCTTCTGTTTAACTATTTTATCATCTATTTCATTAGGTAATATATATACAGCTCCTATATCAGGCATTCTCTTTTGTAAATTGTCGTGAAAATTTGTAATATCGCTTTCAATATCCGCATTTATTAAAACTACATCAAAGAAAGAATTTTTTATATCATTAAAAAAACTTTGAGAATTAGGATATGTAAGTAAATTAAAATCTTGTTGTTTAAGAGAATCTTTCAGTTCATTAAAATCTTCGGAATCGGTATTTATCATTGTTATGTTAAATTTTCTGTTGGCTTTACCGAAAACTTCAAATACTTTTGAAACACTTATTGGTTTTTTTATAAAAGAAACCACACCGATTTTACTTATTTTTTCAAGAATATCGGCTTTTTCTTCTGTACCTGTCAAAATTGTTTTTGGCAGTTTTCCGATTAATTCTTTTAATTTTTGGAGTATTGATATTTCTATATCAGCATTATTATCAATATCAAGTATTATTATATCCGGTTTACGGTCAAACATATATTTTACTTTTTCCATATCTGCAGTCGAATGAGCAACATTTAGTCCGCAATTTTGTAAAGATTTTAAGAATTTTAAATTAAGATCTTCTTGATTATCTATAACTACGGCAAAAGGTCTTGATGTTATATCTTTTATTGTTGCAAGAATTGTATCTATTTCAAAAGGTTTGCTTAAACAAGCGAATGCTCCGTAATTTAATGCTTCAACTATTAAATCGTTCAAGGCATAGGCTGTCATCATTACCCCAACGATATTCGGTTGTAATTTCTTTATTTTTTTGAAAGCCTCTGTTCCTGTCATTCCCTGCATTCTTATATCTGAAAATAAAATATCGAAATTTTCTTGTGTTGCCAAGTCAACAGCTTCAAAACCGCTTGCAGCCATTTTTACTTCAAAGCCTTCCAATTCCAAAATACTTGCCAAAGAAATTCTTAAAGAATCTTCATCATCAACAACTAAAATTTTTAATTTTCTGTCTTCCATAAAAGCTCCCTTTATACCAAAGGCATTTCTATTGTGAAAGTTGTTCCGACACCTTTTTTACTCTTTACCATTATCTTACCGGAATGTGCTTCTATAATTTCTTTAACAATAGAAAGACCTAATCCTATTCCTTTTAATTTTGTAGTAAATAGAGGTTCAAATAATCTTGCAACCGTTTCTTCATCCATACCGCAAGCGGTATCTTCTACAGCTATAAAGAAATTCTTTAATCTTTTTCCTGTCTTTATTGTTATTTTACCGCCTTCAGCAGGCATAGCATCTTTTGCATTAGAAAGTAAATTTATTATAATTTGAGTCATTTTATCCGGATCTACTACAACATCTATCGGTTCAATTTGTTTAATTAATTCTATTTGCGGCGGCATAGGAACAGCTGCTATTGCTTTTTCTATAAAAGTCTCAACAGAAACTTCTTGTTTGTTTAATTTTTTAGTTTTCGAGTAATCCAACAAATCCGTAATAATTTTATTTGCTCTTGCAACCTCTGATGATAACATACTTACCATTTGTTTTGATTTTGCATCACTGAAAGCACCCATTTTCGAAAGAAAATAAGAAATGTTTTTTATTCCCGCCAACGGATTTCTTAATTCATGTGCTACACTTGATGCAAGACGACCGATTGTTGCAAATTTTTCGGATCTTATCAAATCTTTTTGAATTTCCTGTACTTTTTCCAATGTTTCTTCCAATTCCTGACTTCTCTGTTCAAAGGCAATTTTAAGTTCCAATAATTCTTTTTTCTCTTTGTTTATTTCTCTTATATGAATTTCCATGTCAGTTGCCATGGAATTAAAAGACATTGCCAAATCCTTAAATTCATCCCTTGAGGTAATCGGTACTCTGTAACCGAAATTTCCCGCGGCAATTTTTTTTGTTCCTACAGTAAGGTCTTGAATAGGTTTCATAATAATTTTAATTAAAAATGATGATATTACTATACCTGCTAAAATAACTATTAAAGTTATAAGTAAAATAGTGTTAGACATTTTATTTATTTGATAATTAATTCTTTCCAAACTAAGGCCTACTCTTACAATACCTATTAATACTTCTTCGGACGGAAGATTTCTCCTGTAAAGCATTGTATTCGGAGAAGCAAGAGAATCTCTTGAAAGAACCGGAATAAGAACTTCTATAACTTCTCCTATACCGGATATTGAATATAATTCTTTTTGATATTTAGTTTTTTCCAATGTAGATACGACAGTCGGTTCTATAGGAGTGGACTGTACATATTCAATTACTTTAGGATTAGAACTTTCCGCTTCGGATAAAATATTACAATTTTTATCATAAATGACGGAATATAAAACATCATCCTGATTGATAGTATTTCTTGTTAAATGAGATAGTACTTCCCTGCTTAAACTTAATACACTATATTCACTTGATGATGCAAGTGTGCGAGCTAAAGTCTCGGCTTTACTTTCAACAAAGCCTTTCAATAAAATTGTTTGTGCATTTATAAAAAATAAAGAAAGTACTACGGAAGTAAGAATTATAATTAATGAGATTGTTATTATGAATTTAAAACTGAGGTTAAAAGATATTTTATTTTTTGCCATAATTAGTTTTTTTAAGAAAAGCCGACGAGAGGACTTGAACCTCCGACCGATGGTTTACAAAACCATTGCTCTACCAACTGAGCTACGTCGGCATCATTTGCATACTAACAAAACATCTATTGTTAAACTAACAATGTGGTAATTATAACAAAATATATTTTTATTGTCAATAAATATGTGTGTTAAAAAACAAAAAAACATAGCTAAAAGAGAAAAATATCTTTCAGCTATGTTTTGATAAATTATTTTTTGTTTTCGTGTTTTATTTTATCAGCTTCTCTAATTGCTACCTTTCTTATTTTACCGCTGATTGTTTTCGGTAACTCTTTAACAAATTCAACTACTCTCGGATATTTGTAAGGAGCGGTAACATTTTTAACATGGTTTTGTAATTCTACAACCAACGAATCGCTTGCATGGTATCCTTTTGCCAAAACAATTGTTGCTTTAACAACTTGTCCTCTGACAGGATCCGGAACGGCGGTAATTGCACATTCCAAAACTGCAGGATGTTCCATTAAAGCACTTTCAACTTCAAAAGGCCCGATTCTGTATCCGGAACTTTTTATAACATCGTCGGCTCTTCCTACAAACCAGAAATAGCCGTCTTCATCTTTATAAACAACATCGCCGGTAAAATACATATTGTCGTGCCAAACTTCTTTTGTTTTATCGGGACTTTTATAATATCCGCAGAAAAGACCGGTAGGTTTTTTGCCGTTTGGCATTCTTACTATAAGATTTCCTTCTTTACCGTCTTCGCAAGGATTTCCGTCGTCATCAACAATATCTATATTGAATGTAGGTGACGGTTTTCCCATTGAGCCCGGTTTAGGTTTTATCCAAACAAAATTTCCTACAAGGATAGGACCTTCACTTTGTCCGAATCCTTCCATAATTTTGTGACCTGTAAGTCTTTCCCATTGATTGAAAACTTCAGGGTTTAATGCTTCACCTGCTACACAACAATATTTTAATTTTGAAAAATCGTATTTTGATAAATCTTCTTTAATTAAGAATCTGTAAACGGTTGCAGGACCGCAGAAAGATGTAATGTTATGTTTGGATATAATATCCAAAACATCCGTCGGATGAAATTTATCGAAATCGTAAACAAATACCGCACATCCGGAAATCCATTGCCCGTAAATTTTCCCCCAAGCAGCTTTTGCCCAACCGGTATCTGCAAGTGTTAAATGACAACCGTTTTCTTCCACATTTTGCCAAAATTTTGCCGTTAAAATATGTCCTAACGGATAAGTAAAATCATGCAAAGCCATTTTAGGTAAACTTGTTGTTCCGGATGTGAAATATATTAGCATTTTGTCATCGTTGTGTGTTGCTTCGGCTCCGGTAGGTCTTTCAAATATATCTGACTGTTTTGCAACTTCATCGGTAAAACTGTACCAGCCGTCCCTTTTTCCTGCAACTACAACTTTATGTTTTAGTGTAGGACAATCTTTTTGACAGTTATCTATTCTTTGCAATAAATCCGAGAAATCTACTGCAATTATCATTTTAACATCTGCTGCATTTACTCTGTAAGAAATATCTTTTTCTTTCAATAAATGTGTTGCCGGAATTGCTACCGCACCGAGCTTATGTAATGCAACCAAACTTATCCAATATTCAAATCTTCTTTTTAAGATAAGCATAACAAAGTCACCTTTTTTAACTCCTAAAGACTTAAAAAAGTTTACGGCTTTGTTTGTTTCTTTTTTCATATCCAAAAAAGTGAAAGTTCTGTTTTCGCCGTGTTCATTGCACCATACTAAAGCTTTTTTGTTCGGTTCTTCATCTGCAGTTGCATCAACTACATCAAAACCGAAATTAAAGTTTTCCGGTACATTTATTTTAAAGTTTTCAAAAAAATCTTCATAAGATTTAAAATCTCGTCTTGCATATTTATCTAATATCATTTCTATTCCTCTTTACTTACAATCTTCTAAAGCACTATTGCTATAAATTTTGTTGTTTTACCGCCGACTGCCGTCATATAATGTTTACAATTAGAATCAAAATATATGCAGTCCCCTTCTTCCAAAACAACGGATTTTCCGTCTAAATATACTTTCAATGTTCCTTCCAAAACATAATCAAACTCGTGACCGTCGTGTGAATAAGGTTTAAGATCTTTTTCGTTTGTTCTGTCTTTTGCCGTTACCAAAAATATTTGAGCTTTTTTATTTGTAAATCCGTAAGCTATATCCTGATAATCGTACTCTTTTCTTCTTTCTACCGCCACTCCTTTACCTTTTCTCACGACACTATATCTGTTTAAATGAGGTTCCTGTCCTGTAATAAGGGTTATAAACTCAACTTTAAATTTTTCTGCAATTTTCTTTATTATTCCTATAGGAATATCTGTTTGACCGGATTCGTATTGTTCATAAGTTTCAACATCGATATTAAGTTCTTTTGCCAAACTTTCCTGTGAAATGTTGGCAATATCTCTCAAATCTCTTATTCTCATTGCAATATCTTTTATATCGTCATTCATATTTATTCCCCCTTATGTGATTTATCTTTATAATATATAATATATAGAGATAAAAAGTAAAGATTTTTTTATTTTAATATTGTAATTTTTTATTCTTTTTTATCTGTCCATACACTGTATATGTTTGCAAGAAATGCACCTGATATATTGTGCCAAATGGAAAATATTGCACCCGGAACAGTTGCTATTGACAGTGATGAAAAAGCTGTATGTGCAAGACTTGTTGCAAGTCCCGAATTTTGCATTCCTATTTCTATTGAAATAGCCTTTGTTTTGGATGCTTTCAATTTTAAAATTTTCCCTAATGAAAAACCTAAAAGATATCCTAACAGATTATGTAAAATAACAACTATAAAAACTACCGAACTTGTAGTTAAAATTTTCATAGAATTATGAGATACCACCGAAGCAACTATTAAGCATATACCGATAACAGAAACAAGAGGAAGCATTTTTACTATTTTTTTTGTAAAGTTACTGAAAAACTTATTTACAATAAACCCTAAAATAATAGGTATAATAACAACTGTTATAATAGAAATGAACATTGAAATAATGTCTACATGAATAGTTGTACTTAATAACAGATATGTTATTGTCGGAGTAAGTATAGGAGCAAGAAGAGTATTGACACTCGTCATACTTACCGATAAAGCAACATCTCCTCTGGATAGATATGTAATAACATTACTGGATGTTCCTCCGGGACAAGTTCCTACAAGTACAACTCCAACGGTAAGAGCCGGATCAAGATTGAATATTTTACTCAATGCAAAAGCAAGAATAGGCATTATTGTGAATTGGGCAATACATCCTATAATAACATCTTTTGGTCTTGCAAAAATAAATTTAAAATCTTCGAACTTTAATGTAAGCCCCATTCCGAACATTATAATCATAAGAAGCCAGTTTATCCAAGATAAAGAAATCCAGGAACATGTTTTAGGTGCAAGCAGTGCCGATAATGCAATAATAAGCACTATAAGAGACATATATTTCCCGACAGCAAAATATTGTTTAATTAATAATTTCATTTTTCATATCCGTTTTCAAGTATTTGATAATAGATTATACTATAATAAAATTGAAAATTTAAATTTACTGAATATATTTTATTGAAATAAAAACCCGGGAATTCAAAAAATATAATTCCCGAGTTTAAGTAAATATTTAAAATTTTTAAGTACTTATTCTTTTGCCGAAAATTCCATTTGTTTAAAGAAATCTTTATTGGATTTTGAGGCTTTCATTCTTTTAGTAAGTTCTTCCATTACTTCTATAGGATTCATATTGCTGAAAATATTTCTCATAATCCACATTTTGTTTTTTTCTTCTTCGGTCATTAACATTTCTTCTTTTCTTGTTCCCGATCTTAACAAATCTATTGCGGGATACAATCTTCTGTCTGCCAATTTTCTGTCCAAATAAACTTCGCAGTTTCCTGTTCCTTTAAATTCTTCAAATATAACATCATCCATTCTGCTTCCTGTTTCTATTAATGCTGTTGCAATGATTGTTAAACTTCCGCCTTCTTCGATATTTCTTGCGGCACCGAAAAATCTTTTAGGTCTTTGTAATGCATTTGAATCAAGACCACCCGATAAAACTCTTCCGCTGGAAGGTATTGTGGCATTATATGCTCTGGCAAGTCTTGTAATGGAATCTAACAAAATAACAACATCTTTGCCGTGTTCAACCAATCTTTTTGCCTTTTCAAGTACCATTTCCGCAACTTGAATATGTCTGTCGGCAGGTTCATCGAATGTAGAAGAAACAACTTCACCTTTTACGGATCTTTGCATATCCGTAACTTCTTCGGGTCTTTCATCTATAAGAAGAACCATCAAAACAACTTCGGGATTATTTTCCGTTATTGCATTTGCAATTTTTTGTAAAAGAACGGTTTTTCCTGTTCTCGGAGGTGCATTTAACAAAACTCTTTGTCCTTTACCTATAGGAATAAACATATCTATTATTCTTGTAGATATTTCGTTTGTTTTTGTTTCCAATACAAGTTTTTCATTAGGATATAAAGGAGTTAAGTTATCAAAAAACGGTCTTTCTCTTATATTATCAAGATTAGTTTCTCCGTTTATCTTTGTAACTTTTAAAAGAGCAAAATATTTTTCATGATTTTGAGGAGGTCTTACGTATCCGCCTACCGTATCTCCCTTTCTTAATGCGAACTTCTTTATTTGAGGCGGTGCTATATAAATATCATCAGGACCGGATAAATAATTATAATCCGTAGATCTTAAAAAGCCGAATCCGTCGTGCTTGATTTCTAAAACACCTTCATCGTAAACCTGACCTTTTTCTTTCATCTGAGCTTCAAAAATCTTTGCGATAAGTTCTTGTTTTCTTAAACCGGTTATAGTTTCAAGTTTAATTTCTTTTGCGATTTTTGTAAGTTCAGCCATCGTTTTTTTGGACAAAACGGTTAAGTCCATAGAATCTGCCATTAATCCTCCCATACAGATACAACACTGAAAAATGAAAAATATTTTTTTTGATTTTTAATGATATACATTATTTGTTTTTATGAACAGTTTTTTGTTATATTTTTTCTCTTATTGATTTATTTTCAGGATAAAACTAAGATCTAATTAATTAAAATGTAGAATAATTATATATTATTTTTTCTTTTTATGTCAACTTAAATACATCTTCTAATTTGTTTTTTTAGAAAAAGAAGCAAATAAAAGACCAAGCTCAAACAGAATATATGTCGGAAAAAATAAAAGAAGCTGGGAAACAACATCAGGCGGAGTAAGTAATGCTGCAATAAGAAGCAGTATTATTACGACATAAGGTCTTTTTTGTTTTAGTGTGTCTGTTGAAACTATATCAAATTTAACTAAAAAGTATATTGCTATAGGAAACTGAAACATTAATCCGAATGCAAGCATAAGCCAACCTGAAAGACTTACAAAATTACTTATTCCAAGTATAGGTTTTATTTGTTCCGTTGCAAAACTCATTGAAAATTTTATTATTAAAGGTAAAACAAATGCTATACACATTGCTATACCTAAAATAAAAAGAAAACTTGAACAAAATACTGCCGTTTTCAAAAATTTTTTCTCTTTATCGTATAGTGCAGGTAATATAAATTTCCATATTTGATAAACGATATAAGGAAAACCGATTGTAAAAGCCAAAACAAAACCGACTTTTAAATCAACAAGGAAAACTTCCATAGGAGAGAAATAATTCAGTTGTGTGTTTTGATAAGAAAAGCTCCATTTTGTAATAAAATCTATAATATACGGAGCTAAAAGATATCCTAAAGGAAACAATATTATTAAACAAATAATTATTTTAAGAAAAGTTTTTCTTAATTCCGATAAATGATAAACTAATTTTTCTTGATCTTGTGTCTCTTGCATTTCTTACACTAAATTAATTATCTTTTTTTTCTTCGGTTTTTATATCTGTCGTTTGTTCTTTATTTGCCGTTGTATCTGTTGTAGCTTTTGAATCTTCACTTATTATTTCTTCAGACTCTTTCTTTATCATTTCTTTTGCTTTTTTATATTCGTGGGATGCTCTTGCAATAGATTTTACAAGTTCCGGAATTCTTTTTGCACCGAACAACAAAAGTATTGCTATGAAAATTAAAAGTATTTCCGTAAATCCTAAAGACATTTTTCCCTCCATAATTTAATCATGGTATGTCATACTTATTATCTTTAATTATACATTATATTTGTTTTAAATTGTAGTTTTTGATTGTTCAACAATTCCTACAATTTCTATTGCATTATGCGAACAAGAAACCTGACATGCTCCGCAACCTATACAAACCGCTGCATTATATTTTAAAATTCTATCTCCGTTCGAATCTTCTTCTGTTTTTAATGCCTTAACCGGACATTTAAATGCACAAATTCCGCAATTTATACATAAATCTCTGTTAATTTTTGCAAGTCCTATTCTTGTATGTTGCTTTTCTTCCAATGTGATTTTTTTTATCGCACCCGTAGGGCAAACCGAACTGCAGGCATTACAATCATATTTACAATAATTTTTTGAATAATCCATATAAATGGTAGAATGATTAAAATCTCTCGGATGAATCACTCTGTTCGGGCATACTGCCACACATAATTGACAACTTGTACATTTTGAAGACAATCTTGAATAATCCCCTGTTCCCGGCGGCAATATTGCTCTAAGCTTATCTTGTAAAAATTTTTTTCCTCTGATAACTGCGGTTCCTATACCTGTTGCAGCTGCTCCTAAAACCAATATTGAACCTAAAATAAAATTTCTCCTGCTTTGACTGAATTTTACGGATTGTTTAATATTCTTTTTTATTGTTCCGAACCTTATTGCCTGTTTGGGACATACGGAAGCACATTTTAAACATCTTATACAAAGTTCGTTATTGATTTTTTTATCTTTTAAATTTATACTTCCCGCAGGACAATTTTTAAAACAAGCTCCGCAAGTTACACACTTTTCCCCTATTTGAAGTCTGAAAATGCCATACTTTGCAAACAGTCCCAATATCGTTCCTACAGGGCAAATTGCGGTACAAAAAAATCTTCTTTTAAATAAAACCAAAAATATTAAAATTATAAAAGGTATAAGAGAGATTGTTAATGTTAATATTGTAAACTCATAGTGTTCTGCTTTTATTATAAGATTATGAAACGGTGTAAAAATACTTGATGCTATTAACCCGAAATTTGTGTACGGATCAAGAAATTTAAAGCCGACTGCCCAACCGCAAAACAAAGCACCAAACACGATTGCAGCTATTGTGTACCTTGTTTTAATCATATTTTTATAATTTTTACTGTTCTTTAATGAAAAGAAGTTTATAAAGTTTTGTAATATTCCCAACGGACAAATTACGGAACAATAAAACCTTCCGAACAAAAATGTAAAAATAAAAATAACTAAAAAAGATATTAAAACTGTTATTGAAAAAGATGCAACCAAACTTGCAAGTACCGGCCCTAAATGTATTACAAAAAATTTTGATAAGAAACTAAATGTGGATGTAAATGCAAGAAAAGAAATTATTAAAACAATTGTCGATACTAATAATCTTAAATAATAAAATTTTTTATTCATAGAAAATATTATACCAAATACGGCTTAGTGCTTAAAGATTGTAGTTTATACAAACTCTACTTATATCTTCAATTCTTTATATAAATCCGCAATATCTTTTAACAGTGTCGGAATATCAAGTTTCTGAGGACATTTTGTTTTACATATTCCGCAATTTATACATTTATCCGCTCTGTTTTCCTCTTTAATTGCTTCGTAAGCTATAATAAATCTTTCTTTTCTGTTGTTAGCTTTGTATTGATTATACATTAAGAAAGTTTTAGGTATATCTATACCTACAGGACAACCTGTACAATATTGGCAATAAGTACAAGATATAGCACCGGAAGAATTGTAAGCTGCAATTGCATTTGCAAGAACTTCCTGTTCTTTTTCGGTTAACGGCTTGAAATTTGTGAATGTTTTAACATTATCCGTAACATGCTCCATCTCCGTCATACCGCTTAACACAACAAAAACATTCGGCAAACTTGCGGAATATCTTAAAGACCACGATGACGGTGAAACATCCGGATTTGCATTCTTTAATATTTCAACAGCTTTTTCGCTTAATGTTGATAGTTGTCCGCCCTTTAAAGGGTTCATTACAACTATCGGAAGTCCTGCTTTTGTTGCAATTTCGTATTGTTTTTTTGCATCTACCACTTTCCAATCTATAGGATTGATGGGCAATTGAACAAAATCCCATTTATATGTATTCACAACTTCTTCTAAAAGTTCGGGAGTATCATGAATAGAAAATCCTAAATATTTTATTTTTCCGTCTTTCTTTTGTTGAAGCAACTGTTCATAAACATCACAAGTCTTTAAAGTTTTCCATTCTCTTTTATTTATATTGTGTGCCAAATAAAAATCAAAATAGTCGGTTTGACATTTTTTTAATTGTTCCTCGAATGTAGGTATAACTTCGGATTTATCTTTCAATATTCTTAACGGCATTTTATCTGCCAAATAGTAACTGTTTCTGGGATACTTTTTCATTACTTTGCCCACGGCAAGTTCCGATTTCCCGCCATGATAAAACCATGCGGTATCATAATAATTTATACCGTGTTCCATAGCATAATCTACCATTTCTTGTGTTTTTTCTATATCGGGTTCACCGTCTTTTTGCGGTAATCTCATACAACCGAAACCGATGACTGATATATCAAGATTTTTGTACTTTTTTGTAGAAACTTTATCTATAAATTTTTTTGTTTCCGTTGCAACTTTTTTACAAGCGGATAGAACTACCGCTCCTATTGTTGTAAATAAGGCCGATTTTAGAAATTGTCTTCTGTTCATAAAAAATCCTCCGGATTAAATTTTTCAAATTTTGGAGAAACGGCTTTATCTTTTAAATTCTAACCTCATATTTGTCTCAATCGAGTACCAATCGCTATCGCTTTCTTTTATGTACACTTCATTAGCCAAATACTTCGTTATAATTTAAAATCTTTAAAGCCTTTGATTGCTAAAACGGCAACTACAGACGGTACCCGTTAGTCACACTTTAATTGCAACGACTATTTTTTCTTTGTGAAAATTTTGTAGGCTTTTTTTGGACTATCTATATTTAAAACTTTTTGTTCCATAGGACAAAGTCCGTCTTTTGTCATATTTTGTATATGGTCGACAATTTCGTTATATGAATATTTAACTTTGTATTTCTCAAAAACTTTTATTGCATCTTTAGCTATGATATTGGTATGTACTTGTTTTACTTTACCGTAAACCATAAGAAGTGCCGCTGCTTTTCCGATAACTTTATCTACAGCTACAGCATTTTTTAAACCTTTCTTTTTTATTTGTATAAGTAAAGGCTGTATACCGTGTTCATCTTGAAAAGAAATATTTCCGTCTTTGTAAACCAATAAACTGTGATTTTCTAATTTCGTTGTAAGTTCTTCTATGGTAAGATCCCCGCACTTTTCATTTTCTGCAAAAGTATTACTGAAAGGAACAGTAAAAAAACACATTAACAAAACAACTATTGCTAAAGAAAATTTTTTCATTTAGTTCTCCTTATATTTACAAAAGTTATATTGAAAAGGGATTCCAAACATCTGCAGTTTTTTTATTTAGCAGATCGTTATAATATTTTTTCTTCTTTTCTAAAAGTTTCATTTGATCTTGTAATTCTTTTAAATGATTTTTCAATATCTTCTCTTGATTAAAAATAATTTTTGCTCTTTGCGGTATTGTTTTGTTTCCTTTTAAACATAAATCTATATAAGTTTTAATATCGTTTATGGATAAATCCGTAGCTCTTAAACAATAAACCATTTTAAACCAAGATAAATTGTAATCGGAAAACAATCTTACATTGCTTTGGGTTCTGGAAACAAAAGGTATTAACCCTTCGTTATCATAATATCTTACCGTGTGAGTTGATACGTTCATTATCTTAGCAACATCTTTCACTGTGTATTTCGGAGTTTTGTCCAATTGTGTTCCTTTTTTTATTGTTTTCATAAGAAATATAACCTCGTTTTATATTTCTAACAATTTTACACTTTAGAGTTGCTATAATGTCAAGAGTTTTTTATTTTATAAAACTTGTTTTTATTTTAGCTTCACATTCGGGAACAGGATTTTGTTTTATTGCTTTTAATAACCAAATCATATTTTGGGCTATAGTTCTCATTGTTTGAAGACCTTCCAAATCTTTTTCAACATCTTCAGCTTTGGAACCGTGAACCATATTCCAATACATTGAAGAAACTACAGGCATTTTATTTATTGTAAAGTATTTGTTTATTACATCTATTGCTGCTGTAGTTCCGGCTCTTCTTGCAGATACAACCGCCGCTCCCGGTTTATATGCCAAAAATTTACCGCCGGCATAAAAAACTCTATCCAACACCGAAAGTAGTCTTCCGCTTGGATGAGCATAATAAACAGGTGAACCGAAAATAAATCCGTCGCAAGTTTTTGCTTTTTCGATAATTTCATTAACAATATCATTATTAAAAACACATTTATTATCGTTTTTTGCACATCCGTGACAACCTATGCAATCTTTTATCGGATCTGCTCCCAACTGAATAATTTCCGTATCAATATTTTCTTTATTTAAAACTGTTACTATTTCCGTTAATGCTCTGAATGTACATCCGTTTTTATTAGAACTTCCGTTAACAAGTAAAACTTTCATTGTATTACCTCTTAATAATTATTTTAGTTTTAAAACTAATTCTTTAAAAACTTTTCCCCTGTGTTCAAAATCATTAAATTGATCAAATGATGCACATGCGGGAGAAAATAATACAATATCTCCTTTTTGTGCGACAGAATATATCTTTTTTATTGCATTTTCCAAAGTATTACATTCAATCATTGAAACGGAACCTTTAAGTTGTTTTTTTATAACAGGGGTTGCTTCTCCTATTAAGAATATATTTTTTACTTTCTTTTTAATCAAATTATATATAGGTTTATAAGGGCTGCCTTTGTCTTGTCCGCCTAAAATGAGTTGTATGTTTTTATCAAAAGATTCAAGTGCTACTTTTGTCGAATCTACATTAGTTCCCTTGGAATCATTATAATATTTTACACCTTTTATTTCTTTTACAAACTCTATTCTGTGTTCTACACCTTTAAAAGAATTTATAACTTTTTGTATGTTTTCTATCTTTACTTTTGATAAATATGCTGCCATTATTGCCGCTAAAATATTATCTATGTTATGTTTTCCCGGAATTTTTATATTCACATCGAATTCAATTTTCTTGTTGTTATCTTTTATATATATTTTCCCGTCTTTATAATTTATTGAGTTTTTTGATATTGCATTAAAAACAAATTTTTTAGCTTTTGTTTTTGATATTTCTTTTTTTATATATTTATCCGATCCGTTATATATTGCAAAATTTTTGTTGGTTTGGTTTATAAAAACATTGTCTTTTGCTTTTATATAATTTTTCATTGTTTTATGATGCTTTAAATGGTCCGGTGTAATATTTAAACTTACACTTATTGCAGGTTTAAAGTTCGGACTATCTTCCAATTGATATGAAGACAGTTCCAATACCAAAATAGTATTATTATTTACTTTGTTTGTAATTGATGTTATAGGATATCCTATATTTCCTGCAACTACGGTATTAGGAAACTGTTTTTTTATGATTTTGTAAATTAAAGTTGTTGTTGTTGTTTTTCCGTTGGTTCCTGTAACGGCAACAATACTTTTCGGTTTTATGAATTTTAATGCGAAATCAAGTTCGCTCATTATTTTTATATTTTTCTTTTTTGCAGCTTTAAAAATAGGTAAATCGCTTGGTAAGCCCGGACTTTTTATAATAAAATCACTGTCTAAAATTTTATCTGAATGTTGTCCGAATTCAATATTAACTTTTTTATTTAATTTCATTTGTGCATGAGTTCTCTTTTTACCGCTGTCACTTGCAAAAACTTCATACCCTTTTTTTATTGCCAAATTGGCACAAGCAATTCCCGATTTACCTAATCCTACTACAGATATTTTCATTTGTTTTATTACCTCAATTTTAGAGATGCAATTGCTATAATTGCAAGAATAATACCTACTATCCAAAACCTTATTGTAACTTTTGTTTCAGCAAGACCGCCCAATTCAAAATGGTGATGTAAAGGAGCCATTCTAAAAACTCTTTTTTGTGTTCTTTTAAAAACCGAAACTTGTATCATAACGGATAAAGCTTCGGCAACAAATATTCCGCCTACTATAAAGAGAATAAGTTCTTGTTTTATAAATACTGCGGATAACCCCAAAAGTCCGCCCAAACATAAACTTCCTGTATCACCCATAAATATTTCGGCAGGATAAGAATTATACCATAGGAACCCCAATCCAGAGCCGAATAAAGCCATTAAAAATACCGAAATTTCTCCTGCACCGGCTACATAAGGAACTTTTAAATAAGAACTTATATGGGAATGTCCTATCAAGTAAGAAAATATTGCTAAAGTACCAGCCGCAATTATAATGTTTCCTGTTGCAAGTCCGTCAAGACCGTCAGTCAAATTTACGGCATTTGAGCTTCCTACAATAACAAAAAATATTAATACAAAATAAAGTAATGATAACTCCAAAAATGTTGTTTTTAAATAAGGAATATTTAAAGAAGTTGCATACTGTGAATTTGTGGGATTAAAATATAAATATACTATTACAAATATTGCAAACATGGATTGAAAAAACAGCTTTTTTTTGGCAGATAAACCTTTTGGATTTTTTTTGACTAATTTTAAATAATCATCTGCAAAACCGATCATACCGAAATAAAGAGTTGCAGCAATTAACCATAAAATTAAATGATTATCCAATCTTGCCCATAACAATGATGATATCAATAGAGACAGAATTATAATTATTCCCCCCATTGTTGTAGTACCGGATTTTACCTGATGTGTTTTCGGTCCGTCATCTCTTACCGTTTGTCCGATTTTATATTTTTTTAAGTTTCTTATTATTATCGGACCTATTATAAAAGTTATTATTAAACTTGTTAAAATTGCTCCGCCCGCTCTAAAAGTTGTATATTGAAAAATATTAAACGGAGAAAATATACTGCTTAACGGGTATAGAAGATGATAAAGCATTTTGTTATCCTTGTATTTTATTTTTACTCTTTATTTTATCTATTGAAATAAGTTCATCAAAAACAGTATTGAGTTTCATTCCTCTTGATGCCTTTATAAAAATAACATTGTCTTGTGCAGTACAATTTTTTTCAAGCTCTTCAAGCAACATATGTTTACTTATAAAATATCGTACATCTTTGTTTTTTATTTCGTTTTTAGTATTTATAATTTGATCTCCTATCAAATAAACAGATTGTATTTGTTCAAGAGAATCTATAAATTTACCTAACTCTGCATGATATTGAGATGAGTTTTCTCCTAATTCAAGCATATCGGAAAGAACTAAAATAATTTTCTTGTCGGGATAAGATTGCAATAAACTTGAAATTGATGCATGCATTGAAGACGGATTGGCATTATATGCATCGTTAATTGCAATAGTTCCCGTGGACAATTGTATTGTTTGCATTCTCATATCCGGAGAAGAAAATTTTTCAAGACCTTCCTTTATTTCTTCTATGTTAAATCCTAATCCGTAAGCAACGGATGCCGCACCGAGAGCATTTATAATATTAAATTTTCCTTTCATTGATAATTCTACCGTTTCGTGTTTTCCGTCGATATATAAATCAAAGATAGGTTTATCCAACCATAGTTTTAAATTCTTTGCATATACATCACTTCCGCCGTATAAGCTGAATGTTATATATTTTTTTGTAATATTGGATTTGTAATTTTTAAGGTATTGATTGTCGTTATTGATACAGATAAATCCTTTTGAATCTATTGCTTGTATCAAATCCGTCTTTTCTTTTAATACATTTTCGGGAGTTTTAAAAAATTCCAAATGTGAATTTCCGATATTTGTTATTATTCCGCAGAACGGTTCCACCATTTTTGATAACTGCTTTATTTCACCGAAATTTGAAGTTCCTATTTCAAATATACCGTATTTTGTATCGGATTCCAAATTAAACATTGTTAACGGTACGCCTATATTGTTATTGAAATTTCCTTTATTGCACAAAGTTTTATCTTTTTGACTTAATATGGAATACAACATTTCTTTTGTTGTTGTTTTACCGTTTGAACCGGTTATGGCAATTCTAACCAAATCTTTATTTCTTTTCCTGTATTCTACAGCCAATTGTTCCAATGCTTTTAAAGTGTCCGATACTTTAACCAAAGCAGGTATTTTTTGATAATCTTTTTGTATCTTTATATCGTCTCTTGAATATACAATTACGGAAACTTGTTTTTCTATTGCTTCATTTATAAAATCGTGTCCGTCTAAATTTTTGCCTTTTATCGCAAAGAACACAGAATTCTTTTTTATTTTTCTTGTATCAAGTTCAACTTCCGTTATCGGTAAGTGAGGATCTCCTATAATAAAAGAACCGTTAACCGCTTTAATTAAATCCGACAAATAAAAATTTTCCATGGTATTAATACATTAAACTCTATTTTGATAAAATGTTTTCAGCAATTTCTCTGTCATCAAAATGAATTTTTTCTCTTCCTATAATTTGATAATTTTCATGTCCTTTACCTGCAAGAAGGACAATATCGTTTTTTTGAGCCGTATTTATTGCATATTCTATGGCATCTTTTCTGTCAACTATAACTTTATAATTTGATTTGCCGGTCTCTTTTGCACCTGCTTCTATATCTTTTATTATACTATTAGGATCTTCTTCTCTCGGATTATCCGATGTTATAACAACAAAATCACTTAAATTACATGCAACTTTTGCCATTTTCGGTCTTTTAGTTTTGTCTCTGTTTCCGCCGCAACCGAAAACTGTTATAATTTTTGCCGTACTTATATTTCTTAAAGCCAAAAGAACATTTTGTAATGCATCGTCGGTATGAGCATAATCAACAAAAACAGAAAAATCTTTGTTACCGTTAACCGGTTCCAATCTTCCCGGAGCGGCAACAATGTTTGAAATATTTTTTACTATATTTTCAAAATCTATACCTAAAGCAAAACAAATACCTATACATGCTAAAATATTATAAACATTATGTAAACCTACAAGATTAACTTTTATTTGAGAATTGCCGTAAACGGAAATTAAATCAAAAGAAGTTCCTTTAGAGGTTATCTTAATATTTTTTGCAAAACATTTTGCTTTTTCATCTTTTGTTGCATATGAAATAGCTGTAACATTTTTATCGATATTTTCCGTAATTTTTTTACCGTAAATATCGTCAATGTTAATTATAGCAAACTTTTGTTTCTTTTTCACATTTGATTTCAATGAATTGAATAATATTTTTTTTGCTTCAAAATAACTTTCCATAGTTTTATGGAAATCCAAATGATCTTGTGTTAAGTTTGTAAATACCGCAATATCAAATTCTATTCCTAAAACTCTTCCCAAAACCAAAGAATGAGACGATACTTCCATTATTAAATACTTAATACCGTGTTTTACTATATCAGCCATCATTTTATACAAATCTAAAGATTGAGGAGTTGTATTGGGAGCATCTATTTTAATATTTGCATATCTGTAATTTATCGTTCCTATTACCGCAATGTCCGTATTTAAAGATTTAAGTATTGATTCCGTCATATATGTTATTGATGTTTTTCCGTTGGTTCCGGTAACACCTATAATTGTTAATTTTTTATCGGGATAATCATAAAATTTTGCCGCAACAGTTGCCATTACGGATATAATATCTTTAACAACAACATTCGTACACTTTATATTTTCGATTTTCTCTTGAGAAACAACACATACGGCACCCTTTGATACGGCATCTTCTATGAAATTTATACCGTTTGTATGTGTGCCGTTTAATGCAAAAAACAAAAAATTTTCGGATATTTTTCTTGAATCATAAGATAATCCTTTTATTTCAATATCTTCTTTTCCGAAAATTTGCTTTTCTATATCCGAAAATAAATTTTTTAAGTTCATTTTTTCCCCTTTTCTTTTTTTGTATTAACAACCGGTTCATCCATAGGTATTTTTAAATAATCCAATGCTCTTTGTGCTATTTTATTAAAAACGGGAGCAACTACGGAAGCGGCATAATAACTTCCCGACGGTTCATCAAGAGCAACGAGAATAACTATTTCAGGTTTATCTGCAGGTATCATTCCGCAAAAAGATGCATAATAATGTTCCGTTGAATATTTGCCTGTTTTGGGATCTCTTTTTTGTGCCGTTCCTGTTTTTCCTGCAACGGAATAACCGTCAACTTTTGCACTTTTTCCCGTACCGTTATCTATAACACCTTTTAAAATTTTTCTTACTTTGGAAGCTGTTTCTTCACTGATAACCGTTCTTACTATATTTTTTTCCGGTAAATCTTCATTATCTATGGATTTTATTATTTTCGGCTTTAGCAATGTTCCGCCGTTTGCTATTGCACAAAATGCATTTATTATTTGTAACGGAGTAGTTGATATTTCTTGTCCGAAAGATATTGTATGTAAACTTCTTCCGCTCCAATTTTTTACTTCCTTTAACAAACCCTTTTCTTCTCCGTTTAAATCGATTCCTGATTTGCTGTTAAAACCGAATTTTTTTATGTATTCATAAAACAGTTTACTTTCTAAAACCATTGCCATTTTTGCGGAACCTATGTTTGAAGAAACTTCAATTGCTCTTGCTACCGATATTATTTTTTGTTTTTCATGATCTCTTATGTATCCGTCTGCGACTTTAAATTTACCGTTTTCGCAATTTATTTTATCGGTAGGTTTTAATTTTTTTTCTTCCAAACAAGCAGACAGAACAACGATTTTAAATGTGGAACCGGGTTCTATAACCAAACTTACGGCATTGTTTTTTAATTCTTCATTACTTTTTATTTTCCCGTTAGGGTCAAAATCGGGAATGGAAGCCATGGCTAAAATTTCACCGTTATTGGGATTTTCAATTATACCTACAGCTTTACTTGATTTTGTCTTTTTTAATGCTTCTTTTAACTCTTGTTCAAGAATAAATTGCAATCTTCTGTCTATGGTTAAACAAATATCTTTACCGTTAATATTTTCATCATCTTGTATTTCTTCGGCAAAAATTTTTTTGTTTCCTATTGTATATTTTTTATATACGATTTCTTCTCCGGAAAGAATACCGTTGCAATATCCTTCTATTCCGGCAGTTCCTATACCTTCAAAATCGGTTTTACCTATTATGTGAGAAGCCAGTCGCCCTTCGGGATATTGTCTTATATATTGTTGTTCGAATCCTATACCGTCGATTAAATGTTTTTGTATATCAAGCACAATAGTTTCATCTATACCTTTTGCTATCGGAATATATGAAGATTTTCCTTTTTTTATTTTTTCAATATGATTGTCGTTTATTTCTATATTATATTCTTTTAAAAAATTTCTTACTTTTTCTATGTCTTTGTTTTTTATCATTTTACCGTCTAAAAAGACGATATATTTTCTTATACTTGATGCCAGTAAGTTGCCGTTTCTGTCGAATATAAAACCTCTTCTCGGCTTTTGAATACTTTTAATGTTTACAATTTTATTTACATAATTGCCTGTACTGGAATGTTTTATTATTTGCAGATAAAAAAGTTTTATAATTATAAGACAAACAAAAAGTAATATTAATGATACAACAATAACTTTTCTTTTTATAAGTCCGTCATTGTTGTTTTTTTTTAGTGATTTAATCATTTTTTAAATGTACAATATCAGTTTCTTTCGGTTTAAAAAAATTATTACTTTCAGCAATATTATTTAATTTTTCTATTGCCAAAATTTTTGAAATTTTATCTTTTAATTCCACATTTTCGTTTTTTATAATATCGTTACTGTCTTTTAGTTTTGTAACTTTAGAGTCCATTATTCTTAAAAAGACATTCTCTCCTGTAATTGTAACAAGAGATACCAACATCAATAGAACAACATATATAAAAAGTTTTTTCATCTTTATTTTTCCAATACTCTCATTTTTGCACTTCTGCTTCTTGGATTTTGTTTTATTTCTTCCGGTGAAGCAGTAATGACTTTTTTATTAATAATTTTTAATCCTTGTTTGTTAAATTCTTTAAATGCCGTCTTTACTATTCTATCTTCTAATGAGTGATATGTCAAAAATACACTTCTTGCATTATTTTCTAATATTTGCGGTATTGCATTTAAAAGTTCTTTCAAGCTTCCGAGTTCGTCATTTACATATATTCTTAATGCCTGAAAAACTTTTGTAGCCGGGTCTATTTTCCCCTTTTTCCATTTTACCGATAAGATAATATTATGTAATTGATTACATGTTTTAATATCGTATTTTACCCTTTCTTCTACAATCTTTTTTGCTATTTGTCTTGAAAAACTTTCTTCTCCGTAATCAAAAAAAAGTTCTGCAAGTTTTTCATAATTAAAAGTATTTATGATATCATATGCCGATAACTTTTGATTTTGATTCATTCTCATATCCAACACGGCATCAGAATTAAAAGAAAATCCTCTCTGTTTATTATCAAACTGTTTTGAAGATACTCCCAAATCGGCAAATATCCCGTTGATTTTAGATATGTTTAACCTTTTTAATTCTGACAATATATTCCTGAAATTAGTATTACAAAAAATCACCCTGTCTTTTTGAATGTTTTTATTCTCATTAAAAAATTTAAAAGAGTCCAAATCCTGATCAAAGCCTATAATTTTTATGTTGGGATATTTATTTAATAAAAAAGAAGAATGTCCTCCTCCGCCGAAAGTACAATCAACATAATAACCGCTTTGCTGTGTTATTAAATAAGCATCAACTTCATCTATCATTACCGGTTTATGATAAAAAACAGTATCCATTAATTATTTCCTTCTTTTTCATCCAATATGGTAACAACAATATCCAATAAAATATCATTTATTCTTGTATATTGATCTAAAACTTCCATGTGTAAACCGGATGTTTCTATTGATTCTTGTAAATCGGAATGTAATCTTTCGATATGTTTCTTTTTTAAATTATGAACTTCCAACTGAAATTTCGTATACAGTTTTTGTATGTCGTATATAGTTGAAGTGTCCTCATCAATAAAGTAATTTAATATTTTCAAACAATTATTGTTAACTATGTCATGTAAATATTTTATATCTTCCAATCCTTCTTGAGAGAATCTTAAATGATTTCTTATTTTTTGCCTTGAAATATACATTAAATTTCTGTGAATTATATCGGCTATTTGTTCCAAATCTCCTGCAATATATAATAAAGCAATTTCTTTTTTAGACTGTCTGTAGTTCAATTCGTTTTTGGTAATTTTAGTTAAATAAGGTATTATTTGTGATGATAATTCTCCTACCTGTAAAGATTTATAAACTATTTTTTCACCTATAACCTCATGTCTTGTTTTTAATGCTTTTACGGATTCATCTACAAGTTCCGATACTATTGCCAATAACCTTATAATTTCTTTTTTTGATAAATCCAATGCTTTATTTGGGTCGTCTATATATTTTTCATCTATAAATGCAATTCCGAAATGATTTTCTTTTGTTAAATTAGGATATATCCATATAAAAAACTTATGAAACAACGGTATAAAAGGCAAAATAATAAAACCGGTAAATAATGTAACCAATGTGTGTGACATTGCAACTTGTCTTGCAATATCGGAAGAAAATATAAATTTTTCCGTAAAAATTTTGACAAAATAATTCCATGACGGTTCTCCGTTATAAGTTATAAACGAAATGAACGGATATACAAGCAATACTCCTAAGATTTGATAAAATAAATGCCAAATTACAACTCTTTTACCGTTTCTTGTTTGGTTTATTGATGCAATTAAAGCAGTTGTTATACTTGTTCCTATTTGAGCTCCTAAACATATACAAATTGATTGCAGGAGAGATAGTATTCCGCTTGATGCAAGTACAATCGTTATACCTACGGTTGCACCGCTGCTTTGTATTATCATTGTAAACAATATACCTATTAATATTGATATTAACGGAGATTTAATGCTTGCTATAAACATTAAAATATCGTTATTTAATGTAATCGGTATCATGGCATCTGCCATAATCTTCATTCCGTAAAACAATAAACCGAAACCGAATATGGCATCACCCAAATTAACCAAATTTTTCTTTGAAGAAAAGAAAGATATGAAATATCCTACAGCCGTAATGGCTAGAGCATAATCAACTAAACGAAAAGCAACCAATTGTCCGGTAATAGTTGATCCTACGGATGCTCCTATTGTAACAGACATTGCCTGAAAAAATGTTAAAATTCCGGCACTTGCCAATGTTACTTGAAGTAACAAAGTTGCAGAGCTTGATTGGTTTATTCCCGTAACAATTAATCCCGTTAGAAAACCTTTTATTCTTGTTGATGTAAATTTCGTTAATATTGTTCTTACATTTTGGCTTGCCATTTTTTGAAATGCGGAATTTATTTTAAACATACCGAACAAAAGTAAAGCCGTACCGCCAAGTATACCTACAAGCATTAATAAAAACCAATTTTTATTTAAAACAGATACGGTAAAATGCACGGGATCCGGTGAAAAATCTTTTGCATTTGCAATAATTATTATTCTGTTTCCGGTACTTTTTCCGAGAACAAGTTTTGTTCTTACACAACCGTTCTCATCCGTAAATAAAATATAAGGTGTTGTCAGGAAAGAAGAATTTCTTTCATCTGTTACATTTTCTACTATATGAAGTGAAATTTCAGCATTTTCAACAGGAATATCATTTGAGTCTGTCAGTTTTAAAATAAAATCTTTTTTTAACTCAATACCTCTTATTCCTAATTGTTTGTCTCCTTCTATTTTATGCAAAAAATAAGATTGAGAAAAACAATTTACCGAAATAAACAATAAAAAAAACGATAATAAAAATTTTATTAAATTTTTCATGCTTTTTCTTTTATAATTTTATCATATAATTGTTCATGTTTGTATATCATATAATCAATTGAAAATTCTTCATTAATACTTTCTTTTGCCGTTTTACCCATACTTTTTCTAATTTCATTGTTGTTTGCCAAAAATAAAATCTTTTCCGTCATGGAACTTATATCATATGGTTTAATTAAAAAACCGTTAATATTATCTTTAACTATTTCTCTTTGCCCGTCAACATCGTTAACTACAGGTGCAAGTCCGCAACACATTGCTTCTATTGTAGATATAGGCAATCCTTCCCATAAAGATGTCATTGCAAAAATATCACTTGAGTTTAAGATGTTTGAAATATCTCTTCTCCATCCTATAAGAAAAATATTGTTTGAAATATTATATTCTTCTATTAATTTCTCAAATTGCGGTCTTAATGTTCCGTCTCCCACAATAACAAATTTAAATTGTTTGTTTTTTTCGGATATGTTTTTTGCTACTTTGATAAAATCGGTCAAATTCTTTTGCGGTTTAAACGGTCCTATTGTTGTAACCAAAAAATCCTGTTCATTTATATTTAATTCTTTTTTTAATGAAGGTGTATCTTTAAAGTTTTTAAAATTATTAATATCAATACCTAATTTTATATATTCATATTGCTCTTTTTTTCCGATATGATATCTTAATCCTTTCGTTATGTTTTCAACACTTACCGGAATAAGATATTTTGATATTGCCGCTCCTGTTTTTTCTAAAAATATAAACAAATTCTTTTTAAAAAAACTTTGAGTATCATTAAAACTGAAACCGTGAATAGTATGAACAATATTTTTTATACCCGACAATTTTGCAGATAATCTTCCGATGATTCCGGCTTTTGAAGAGTGAGTATGAACTATATCGGGCTTTTCTTTTTTTAATATTTTACAGATTGAATATAATGCTTTTAAATCTTTTATAGGACTTATTTCTCTAACCAAATCTTTTACGAATATAACTCTTATTTTGTTTTTTGTTTCTTCATCCAATATTCCGCCGCAACCGCATATTAAAACAGTTTCAAATTTATTTTTATCAAGTTTTTCACATAAAGATATAGCAACTTTTTGTGCTCCGCCCAATTCAAGTTTAGTGATAATAACCGCTATTTTTATTTTGTTCATTTTTTATTATTTAATTCAATTGCTAAATTTTTACCGTCAATAATATTTTTTTCTATAAAAGAATATTCCCAACTTCCGTATCTTCCTATACAATAAATATTCTTGCTTTTCAAAAATGTAAAAATAGTGTCTAAAATTTTCTTTCTTTCTTTATTAAATATTACATAAGAATATTTAATATCTATTATATTTAAACTTACCACTTCATCATCTTTGTTCATTATTCCTATTTCTTTTAATGTCGGAATTATATTATCACAATCTTTTGTATCGGACATTTCAATATATAAACTGTAACAATTTTTCGGGACCAAACTTTTTGTTGCATTGGAATATATACCTGCTCTGTAAAAAGGATACTTTTTTTCGGGAACATATATCCAATTAACATCCTTAATCATTTTCGGTAAATCTTTTTTATATTTTATTCCTAAATTTACACATCTTGTTGCCGTACATTCCAATTTTTTTATAAGTTTTGCAATGTTCTTGGGTAAATCTTTAATATTTAATAAAAGTTCTTTTAACGGTTGAGTAGATACTATATTGTCATAAAAATAATATTTCCCGTTTGCATAAACGGTTTTATTTTTTAAATCTATGGTTTCAACTTTTGTATTTGTAACGATATTTCTTTTTAATTTTTTATAAAAACCGTCAATCATGGCTTGGCAACCGTTATTTGAAGGATAATAAAAAACACTGTTATATCCGTATTTTTTGTCGTTTTTCCTGTATGCAGAATTTATGATGCTTTCTTGTGTGGGTTTCGGTACAAAAGGTGCTGTCCAAGCGGCAGTTAATTTCTTTAAATCGTAATTCCATAATTTTTGATTATACGGTTGCATAAAATATTCTGTTATTCCGTTACCGAACATTGCTTTTGCCCAATTGATGAACGGCATATCGTCGTATATTTTTATATTTTTTCTGCTTTTTATACCGTTTATACATTTTATCTTTTGTTTCTCTGTAAGATAAAACAAATTTGCCTGAAAAGGAAACGGTATCATTTTATTATCGAACAAAATAACGGAATTTCTTTTGATTGTTAAAAGTTTTTTCCCTATTACCTTTTCTATTAAAGATTTTATTTTTTTATCTTTTATATGAATAAAATGTCCGGAATAATCAAAAGTAAAACCATTATCTTTTATGGATTTGCATAATCCGCCGACATTATTTTCTTTTTCGAAAATAATAAACGGTTTTTTTGAAAAATATCCGAAAGAAAGTCCGGAAATTCCTGCTCCTATAACAATATTGTTAGTCATAATTAATCTACTTTAACCTTTGATAATCTTATAGAAAAAATAATAAGCAATGTTATAACGAAAGAAAAAATCAAATAAGAAATATTATCGTTAATTTTAACTATCGTATAAGAAAAGATACCCAGCATAAAAGATAAAATATAAACGAATATTAAAATTTGTTTTCTGGAATAGCCCATTTTTTCAAGACGGAGAGGAAAATGATCTTTGCTTCCAAGAAAAGGATTTTTTCCTTTTAACATTCTCATAATGCTTACAAAAATGGTTTCATATATAGGAACGGCTAATATCAATAAAGGAGCAAAAACGGCTATCGGATTTATTTTTGTATAAGAAGTTCCCATTGCAATTGTTGCAAGGATAAAACCTATGGATAAACTTCCGGTATCACCCATAAATATTTTCTTGTTTTTAGATAAGTTAAACGGTATAAAACCCAAACAGGCTGCAAACAGAGCAATTGCACAAAAATTAACATAAATCATTTCGCTTGGTAATGCTATTATAAAAAAGAAAAAAGCGGCAATTGCCGCCGTTCCGCAAGATAAGCCGTCCATAATATCTATAAGATTAAATGCATTTGATAAACCGATTATCCAAAATATGCTTAATAATACGGATAAAATATAATTTTCAATAAAGTTTATTCTTATATCAAATCCTACTGTTACTATAAGGCATGCTATTATTTGTATTAAAAATTTAAATTTGAAACCTAGCCCGCCTTTTTTGATATCATCGCATAATCCGAGCAACAACAACATAAAAGAGCCTATTATTACGGATCTCAAATTATTTAATGTTCCGGTAGGAAAATTAGTGATAAATCTTATTACTGCTAAGCTTATAACCCAACCGCTCCAAATAGCAAGACCGCCTAAATATGGAGTACTTACTTTATGTGTTTTAACGGCAGTCAGAGGTCTGTCATAAATACCGAATATTCTTGCAATATGTCTAAAAACGGGAGTTAATGCAAGAGATACTATATATGCCGTAAAAAAAGTAATTAAATATAAAATTTTATTATCCATAACTCAGTTAAAACAAATTAGTCCATTTATCATTATTATACTTATTTTTTGATAAAATATCTGCTTCATTTATATATTTTTGTTCTAACTTTGTTTTATATATTGTTCCGTTTAAAAAAGAAGATATTCTTTCAAAAAAAGA
>Ga0310695_10001741_pt1 | contig 49318 bp, 37 predicted proteins | sample RumenRJG_04DNA_FD_203882 | JGI IMG/M metagenome (GOLD analysis project Ga0310695, IMG submission 203882) | Bovine rumen microbial communities from Lethbridge, Alberta, Canada - RJG_04 (v2) (version 2) | ecosystem: Host-associated > Mammals > Digestive system > Stomach > Rumen | place: Canada... | reverse complement strand
CGCGCTTTGGCGCTCCCGCAATGCTCCACACATTCGCACCCCGCCCCGCGGCGGCCGCTTTGGCGGCCTTGCGTTGCTCTGTGCTCATGTGTGGGCGCTCGCAAATGTCCGCAAGACCGGATATGCGGGCATATCCGTCTTTGCGGCCGCTTGCTCGCTGTTTAATCATACTATCAGATTATTTGTACAAGATAAAGCACCAATGTTAAAATCAGGTAAAATATAAGGTAGAATACCTGGCTACAGCCGTCTCGAAACCCGGGGAGAGACAGGGGACGGGGAGACAAAGAAACGTTCCCTTCTGCCTTCCAGCCCACCCCAACCCCGGTATGACAGCGAAGACAGCAGTGCTTCGCTTTGAGGAACGGGCTTTTCCAGAGGTTATACACACCATTTACAAGGCCTGTTGAGACCTGCTGCCACCTTTGCCGCCCCCTGTCCGTGGCGGCGGTGACGTTGCGAAAAATATTCAGGTAAGATATAATTAAAAGCTAATATGCGTACACAAAACCGGACTATTCTGTGATGATTATTAATTAAAACGGAGGACAGGAAGAATAGAAAATGATTTGGAAGAAGATCTTATTTATTTTTAATCCGGTTGCAGGCCGCTCACAGATCAGAAACTATCTTCTGGATATTATCGAGACACTTAGTGCGGCAGAATTTAAAGTGGTTTGTTATCCGACGAAAGGCCGCGGTGATGCCCGCAGGCTTGCCCGTGAGCGTCTGGATGACTATCTTTATATTGCGTGTGCAGGCGGGGACGGAACGCTGGACGAAGTAGTCTCCGGCATGATGGAAAACCCCAATAAGCCCTTTGTGCCGATCGGCTATATCCCTGCCGGCACAACCAATGATTTTGCATCCAGTCTCGGAATTCCTTCGGACATGAGAATGGCGGCCGAGATTATTGCTCAGGGAAAGACATTCCGCTGTGATCTGGGGCTGTTCAACGAGACGGATTATTTCACATATGTCGCTGCATTCGGGCTTTTCACAGGGACATCTTATGAGACACCCCAGGAACTCAAGAATCAGCTGGGGCACTTTGCCTACATTCTTCAGGGTGCTTCTGAATTGGGGAAGATCAGAGCCTACCATATGCATGTGAATGCCATCTCTGAGAAAGACGGAGAGGAGCACATCATAAATATCGAAGGAGAGTTTGCCTATGGAATGGTCACAAACTCGAAAACGGTCGGCGGCTTTCCCAATCTGGCCGTGAAAGGGATAGATCTGCAGGACGGTCTGTTTGAAGTGACCCTGGTCCGCATGCCCAAAAATCCGCTCGAACTGAGTGAAATCTTTATGAAACTGGGAAATCCGGATTTTGACAGTCAGATGCTCATCAGTTTTCAGACATCGGAGATCACATTGAAAAGTGATGAGATCATTGCATGGACACGGGACGGAGAATATGCCGGCGCCCATAAAGAAGTGAGACTGAAGAACTGCCACGAGAAGCTCAAGATTCTCGTTCCGGGAGATATGGCGTCTCCGTAATCTTTATGGACAGAAAGCCTTTGGGGAAGCGATATATCCCCGCAGCCTTCACGTACAGAGGATCATATGCAGAGGAAAATGGATGGGGTTATTTGAAAATAAAAAAGTAAATAAGCCTGAATGTTTTTTTGCGGGATATTTTTGCATCATCATTGTTCTGCTGGTCTGGAATCTGCTTCACTGCGGTTCTTTTTCCTGGGAGATCCAGGAGTGCGGGCTGGATGCCGGAACCAGTGTCCGGCAGGACGAAGAAGGCAGATTCGAATTGACGGACGACGGGGAGATTCTGATCCGCTTTGAAACGGATGGAAAAGACCGTGGCCGGGAAAAAGGGGTTTTGTGCGGAGCCGCCCTTCTGGAATATAAAAACCAGAACAATCTGAGATTCGGAAGTGAGAAGCTGAAAGCGGAGATCTTAAGTGAATCCGGACAGGTGATTACGTCAGCGGAGCTGCCACTGACCCGGCAGATTTCTTCCGTGTATGATGAGACAATTTCGTATTTCACATTTGATACAGAGCAGACACGCGCCATCGGAGAGGGCCGGCAGCTGCTGCTGAGGATTCGCTCGGAAGGACTCGGCCGCAGCGGTGTCTTTTACGGAACGCAGACAGGTCAGGAGGGGAAGACTGTCGCCGCAAGGATTTATTATCGGACAAAAGTTTTCAGTCCATTCCTCAGTCTGTTTTACTTTGTCCTGGAAGCCTTGACAGGATTCACGGCTCTGTGGCTTTGCAATGTCCGCAGGATGCCCCTTTTTCCGGATGGGAAAAGGCGTCTCGGGACCTTATCCGGAACCGGCTCTGTCCGGGGCCGGGAGCGGGGAGCCGAAGAAGGATTCCTCAGGGGAAAAGATTCCCGGGCTGACCGGGGGGAAAACAAAGGCGCAGGCGGAACGCAAAGGGCTTTGCGGATGGCAGTCCCGGCTCTGATCGCCGCGGCAGCGCTTGCGGTCCTGCTGGTTTTCATGGGGGCTGCTTATCTTCGTGCTGTCCGTACCATGGAGGACAAGTATCATGCAGGGGTGCTCTGCACTGCGGAAAATCACAAGCAAAGAGTCACTCTGAAGGAAGGAGACGTGATCCGGCAGCGGTTCACCGCTGAAGAAAATATGCTGGGAGGATTGGGAGTCTTTCTGAAAATAAAAGAATCCCCGGAGGCAGACGGATCTTCAAAAGGAGATGAAGCCGTGCCGGGTGACCCCGTCCTGACCTGGAAAGTTCTGGAGGAGGGGGACAGGGGAGACACAGTCCTCTCATCCGGCGAAAGTGCTCTGCATGCCCTGGGGTATATGGATGAGCATCTGGGACATGACAGTATAGATTCCGCCCTTCTGAAAGCCGCTGAAAAAGCCAGGTGGCTGCCCCTGGAGGAACCTGTCAGGGATACCGCCGGACGTACCTTATATCTGGAACTGGCTCTGCAGCCCACGGATCAGGCGGAGCAGGGACAGGCAGATGAAGAGTCCTCTTCCGTGGCAGTCAGAATGACGGAAGCGACCAACGGCACGTTTTTACTCAACGGTCATGAAGAAGAGGCTGAGATCTGCCTTCTGGCGGGATACCGCAACAACGGATTCCTGAAAGGGCTCTTTTTCCGTCTGAGTATGGCTGTCCTTGTGGTGTTCGCTGCCCTGTCTGCCTTCTGTCTGCTGAAAAAGCCCTCGGCTCAGGCAGTTTATCTGGCGGCTGCCCTCTCGACCGGCTTTTTGTTCAGCTTCATGACACCTGCCTTCACGGTCCCTGACGAGAGGACACATGTGGACACGATCTACATGATCTCCAATGATCTTCTGGGAATCCGGGATGTGCCCGGACCCGATAAGCTCTATAAGAGAGCGGCGGATATAGATTCGTCGAGAGTGAATACCATGCAGCTGACCGCGGACAGATACCGCGAGGTCGAGGAAGGGCTCTTCGGGAGAGTTCCCGCTCTCACCCTGGACGGAAATGCGTCAGACGGACGAGAGCTGGTGACAGGCTATGCCAGGACGGCCCTGGAAAACGTGACCATTTTCAACTATCTCCCCGCCGCGGTCGGCTTTACACTGGGAAGGCTGGCGGACAGAAATCTGATCACCATGGTCATGCTTGCCCGATGGATGAATCTGCTCGCCTCCGTACTGCTTATGTACGCTGCGGTGCGGCGCATGCCGTTCGGAAAGGCCTGCCTTGCCGTGATCGGCCTCTTTCCCAAGACGCTGCAGGTGACAGCTTCCTGCTCCTATGACGGAATTCTGATCGCCGGAACTTTTTTCTTTATCGCCTGTGTCTTCGATATGATGGAAAAAATTGATTCGAAGAAGGTCTGTGTGACGGATGTTCTGCTCCTGCTTTATTCAGGGTACTTCGTCGCGGCAAATAAAGCCGGCACTTATCTTCCGATCACAGGCCTGGTCCTCTTTCTGCCCCTGGCAGCCCCTTCATTGGCAGAAGGAAAAAAACGTCTGAGCAGAGAAAAAGCGGCGGCTCATCCCGGCGGAAGAAGAGCCGCGGACCAATCCGGCAGAGCAGGAGCCGCGGACCAATCCGGCGGGACAAGAGCGGCGGGTCATCTCCGAAGAGAAAGAACGGAGAGATATGACGGCCTTTTTTCAGGAAAGAAGGGCTTCAAAAACGTATGTCTTATGCTGGCGGGGTTCTGCAGTGTGTTTGTCGCAAAATCTCTGTCGAGGGTTTTTGGAATGCTCCTTCGTCCCTCCGGTTCCGCGTCACTCGTGTCAGGGACCAGGACGCTGTATTCTATATCCGATTTTATTGACCAGCCCCTGGGTCTGATCCGTGTGATGCTCAACACTGTGCGTGTGAGAGGAATCGGGATGATCGGGGAAGCAGTAGGGAAAAACCTCTGCCAGAAAGGGGTGCTTGTCGCAGCCTTTCTGATACTGGCCTGGCTGGGCATCCTTTTAAAGAAAGAGAAAAAAGAGAGGCATCCTGTAACCGGGTCCGGAGACGGAGACGGGAAAGGATCTTCGGATCATAAGAAAAATACCGGCTTTGCGCTGACGGCGGGAAGAAGGATCTGGATCTTCCTGCTGATCGCCGCGGGGATCAGCCTGATTTTCCTTGCAATGCTCCTGGGGTTCACAGAGAAGGGAACCGATTATATTACCGGCCTGCAGGGGAGGTATTTCCTGCCTTATCTGCCCCTGGTCATGCTGCTTCTTCGAAGCGACAGGCTGCGGACTGCTTTTTCAGATATTTCGATCATCCGGGCAGGCGCATACCTGGATCTTCTGACATTTTTCCAGATTCTCTGCGCGTATTTTAATGTCTGGTAGAGAAAGCGGGATCGGGCAGAGAGAAGAAAACCGAATCGGACGAAGATAAGAGAGCCGGATCATGCAGGGAAAGTCAAAGCAGTAGGGGAAAGACAGGCCTGGCAGGGAAAGCCGGAGCAGCAGGGAAAAGACAGGCCTGGCAGGGAAAGCCGGCTGCTGTCCGTCCGCCATCAGGCCCGACAGCATAAATGCCATTGACAGCACAGACCGCCCCGGTCCCGGAGGCGAATCGTGAAAGTCCGGAGGAATCATTTTTGATTAAAGACAATAAGGGAAAAAACCTCCTGGACAGCCAATTCCGGGAAACAGATTCCCCCAATACGAATGGCGCAGACCAAGACCGCCGCAGGGGGAGCCGGCAGAAGACGAAATACCCGGATTCCCCGCCTAAAGGAGACCGGCAGAAATCGGTGGGGCGCAATGCGGTCCTCAATGTGGTCCGCGTCGCCTGCCAGATCATTCTGCCCATGGTCACTTTGCCCTACTGTTCACGCATCCTTCAGGTGGAGAACATGGGGAAGGTGAATTTCGCCTTCTCCCTGGTTACTTTTTTTGCCCTTCTGGCAGACCTGGGAGTTTCTGTATACGGCGTGCGCGAGGGAACCAAGCGAAGTCTTTCCAGAAGGAGATTTGACCGCTTTGCCTCCGAGGTGTTCGCGGTCAATATCCTGATGACTGCGGTATCTTATGCCCTGTTGGCGCTGATCATGTTTCTGGTGCCGGGACTCAGGCAATATGTGGCGGTTGTCGGAGTTCAGAGCCTGTTTATTCTCTTTACCACCATGGGCATCGAATGGGTCAATGCAGTCTATGAGGATTATTTTTTCATAGCGGTCAGAACGATCCTGATCCAGGTTCTGTATACAGCATCTGTCTTTATACTGGTGAGAAGGCAGGAGGACTATCTGCTCTTTACCTTCCTGACAGTTATGGTGACAGGTGCAGCCTCGATCGCCAACTGGATCTACTGCAGGCGCTATGTGACGATCAGGCCGGTCCCGGAGGGAATCCGCAAACACTTCCGGCCCATGAGCGTCTTTTTTGCCAACAACATGGCTATAACCGTCTATGTCAACGCTGATATGGCTATGCTGGGCCTCTTCTGCGGAGACTATTACACCGGTATTTACGGATCTTCCATGCGGATCTATCAGTGCATGAAGACCCTGATGACAGCCATCTATACAGTGACTATACCCCGTCTTTCCATGCATGCCGCCAAGGGGGAGAAGGAGCCGTTCCGCAGGCTTCTGACGGATGTCTGTGCATCGATTCTGCTTTTGATCGTTCCGGTGATCGTCGGACTGATCCTCTATGCGGATGACATCATGGAGCTGGTATTCGGAGCTTCCTATCTGCCCGGAGCCCTCTCTCTGCAGCTTCTCGCGGCAGCCCTGCTCTTCGCGGTCGGGAACGGAATCGCGGTCAACTGTGTCAATGCCCCGCTGGGCGAGGAGCGTGTCAGTATGATGGCGACCATCTGCGCCGCTGTCTCAAATGTGGCTCTGAATCTCTTTATGATTCCTCTTTTCAAAGAGATCGGCGCGGCTGTCACTACGATCGCAGCGGAGGCCCTGGTGCTGGTGATCTGCCTGGTCCGGCTTCCCGGCTGGAGCGGACTGCTGGATCTTCGCGTCCTTGGCAGAAATACTCTTCATACTGTGGCGGGAGCACTGTTCCTTGCTGCCGTCCGCCTTATATTTGCCCCCCGTATCGCGTCCCTGCCGGTCCGTATGGCTGCTGCCATTCTGGTCAGTGCGGCAGGATACGGCATTGTGCTTCTTCTATTGAGAAATGAATACCTGATCGGGATACTGCGCAGGAAAAAGCAGGGAAAAGCAGCGGAATAAAACGGATGCCGTGCAGGATATTTCATAGGAAAAACAGAGAAAACCGGTGGAAAAAAACGGATGCCGGGCAGGATACCGTGGAGAAAAAACAGAAAAAACGGCGGAAAATAAATGAATGCCGGGCAGGATGCTTAGAAAAAAGGATCGCAGACTATGGGAAATAAGCTTTTGCTGATCATACCCGCCTATAATGAAGCGGAGAATATAGAGCGCGTCGTGGACAATCTGACAGAAAACTACCCTCAGTACGACTATGTGGTGATCAATGACGGGTCATCGGATGACACATCCGCGATCTGTCATCGCCGGGGCTATAATATCATCGACCACCCTGTCAATCTGGGACTGGAGGGAGCCTTCAGGACGGGAATGAAATATGTCCTCTACAGGGATTATGAAGGCGCCGTCCAGTTTGACGCGGACGGACAGCACAGGCCTGAATACATAGGGGACATGTATAAAGCCATGCAGGAAGGATACGATGTGGTGATCGGCTCCAGATTTGTCACTGAAAAAAAGCCCTTTACAGCCAGAATGATCGGTAGCAGGCTGATTGCGGCGGCCATCAGACTGGCATCGGGCAGATCCATTGCCGACCCGACCTCCGGCATGCGCCTGTACAGCCGCAAGATCTGTGCTGAACTGGCTGCCAATGTCAACTACGGCCCCGAGCCTGATACGATCTCCTGCCTGGCCAAGGAAGGGGTATCGATCAGGGAGGTCCAGGTCCGCATGGACGAAAGAATCGCGGGAGAGTCTTATTTAAACGCCTTAAAATCTGCCTGGTATATGGCGCGCATGCTGATCTCCATCCTGGTGATCCGCAATGCCCGCTGATGCCGGTAACGGGGGAAACCTATGATTACAATGTCTATACAGCTCAGGGCAGCGCTCATTCTCGGCGCGGTTATTACCATGATGGCGATGCTGAGGCAGATCCGCAAAAGGAAGATGAGAATCGACTCCTCCATATTCTGGGTCCTTTTTTCCTTTATTCTGGTCCTGATCGCGGTCTTTCCCGATCTCGTCTACATTGCATCCAGTCTGCTCGGGATTATTTCACCCGCCAACCTGGTTCTGGCGGGGATCATTCTGATCCTGATCGTCAAAATGTTTCTAATGACCCTGGAGATGTCTGAAATGAAGGAAAAGCTGGCGGAGCTTGCCAGGAGCATTGCCCTCAGGGAGGAGAGAGAAGCCTGCATGTCGCGTAACCGCCCCGATCATGCGGAAGAAGAGGACGGGACAGAAAGCTGAAAATGACATTCTGCGGCAATGAGACAGCAAAGGGATCCGGTGCGGAAGCCTTCACATGCGTCAGGACCAAGGGATCCGGTGCGGAAGCCTTCGCATGCGTCAGGATCAAGGGATCCGGTGCGGAAGCATTGTATACCTTGTTAAACCTTGTATTCATTGTCAGGAGAGTCCGCACAGGAGAGAGCGGGAGGATTTATCCACTATCATGAGGATTGAAAAAAAATTAGCCACAAATATGAGTTCCGGAATCAACAGGCGCCTGGGTGAGCGGTCGTCGGCTTTTCTTATCTGCTGCCTGATTGTGATCATTGCCTTTGCCCTGCGGTCCGGCAGGGGATTTGAATACACTACCGATCTTCCGGTGGAAGCGGAGAGCCGGGCACTGGCAGACGGTGAGGTATGTGAGCAGATGATTCCGGACGGTGCCAAGACGATCCGCGTTCTCTCTGTCAAATTCGGTGTTTCAGGGATCGGGAGCGAAGACAGGCTCAAAGCTGTATTTTTAAAAAACGGCGAAGCCGTCAAAACATGGGAAGTGGACACGGATTACCTGCCTGCGGACAACTATTGGAATTTTGTATTTGACAGACCCTTGAAAGTCGGCGGGGACGATCATTGCAGCTTTACAGTCTCCCGAATCTCCAGAGGAGAAGGCGCGAGCGACGGAAGGAGCGGCCTCTCAGTCCGGCTGGCGGAGGGAGGAAGCTATACATCTGAGAAAAACTGCAGCAGCTTCACCACGACGGCTTCGTCAGAGGAAGACTCATCCGGACAGGAGGATTCGGGAGAATCTGCCGGAGGACGTTTCCTTTGCTACAGGCTGACTCTTCTGGACGGGAAAATGAGGGCGCGGAACATCGCCCCCTTTATAGTGACACTGGTGCTTCTGGGAATATTTGCGGCTGTCCTGATCGATTTCAGGAGAGCCGGGGTCTTGCGGCTGGTCCTGCTGTCCGGTGTGGTCTTTCTGTTCCTGGAGACATTCACCATAGACCTGATGCGCAGGATCGTCACAGATATTCCGGTCCGGCCCTTCAGTCAGGAATATGAAAAAGAGCGCATAGAACCGGGTGAGGAGTGGGAGGACACCCTCGAGCTCAGGCGGGTCGATTTTTCATCGCTGGGAATTCCGGTGGGAAAAGGGGAGGACCAGTCCACGGGGATCCGGCTGATGCTGGCAGATAAAAGTTCGGGAACGGTCCTGGTGGACAGAGATATAGAGCAGACCGACTTCACAGGTGAAGGCCCGACCGGAAAGATGATCAGGATTACTGCGGACGGAGAAAATGCAAAGGGACTGTTCCCCAGGGGAACTTATTTGGTCAGGATCCGGAATACCGAAGATTCCCGAAAACTCAGGATCGGTGTGGAGATGGACCGGGAAGGCAATATCAGGCTCAATTATCAGGCCCGGCGCGAGTCTGAACTGGGCTACAGAATCGCCTGGATCGTCCTGTTCCTGCTGGGTGCCTGCCTGATCGCGGTCTTTGTGATCAGCACTGCTGAAAAATTTTCGGTTTCCCGCTTCTTTATCGTCTCGGTTGTACCGCTTTCGATCGTTTATCTGATTCTGTTTGTCCCCTGGAGCATTCCTGACGGCGGCTCCCACATTCTGGCGACATGCCGTTTTTCCAATATTATCATGGGGGCGGACAAGACCACTGAGTGGACCGGCAGGATGGATGACGCAGATCTGTTCCCGGCGACAGAGGAATTACACGATGAGCGAAATCCCGCCATGAAGGAGTATGCGGAGATTTATCTGAACGGGAGAGCGGGAGTAAAAGACAGGACAAAGGCAGAGATCGGCGTCGATGAAAAGATGAAGACTTATTTCCCGACCAACTATCTGCCCCAGATCATAGGGGTCACGATCGGGAAGATACTGGGCCTGGGAACGGTGCCCATGCTCTATCTGGCCAGGATTCTGACGATTATTGCCTATATCGCAGGCTGCCTGCATGCAGTCAGGACCGCTCCGGTGGGGAAAGTGATCTTCGCTTCGACTGCGCTGCTGCCGTCCGCCCTGATGGCAGGCTGCTCGATCACTTACGATGCGATGGTACTGATTTCGACTCTCTGCTTTACGGCTTCCATACTCAGGGCAAGACATGAGCCGGAAAACAGGGCTGCCCTGATAGAGACTGCCGTCTGGGCTGTGGTCATAGGCAGTGTGAAGGGCGGAGGTTATCTGATTCTTCTGCCTCTGATAATCCTGCTCTTTACAGGAGATTTTTCAAAATCGGCCAAAAAGGCGGCTCCCATTCTGGCTGCCGGTCTTTTGTCCGCGCTGATCTTTGACGTTCTCCTCTCAGCGGGAGGTCTGTTCCAGCTGGGCGGTACAGCCGCAGGAAAACTGTCCTTTTCCTACGCGATCACGCACCCCCTGAATTATCTGGACCTGATGCTGAGATCCTACGCCACATTCGCCAACTCGCTGTCCTTCGGAATCGGGGGATCCAGGATGGGATGGGCGGAAAAAGACGTGATCCCCGATATCATGATCGCCGGCCTTCTGGTCTCCGCGGGGGTTATGTCCGTCTTTGAAAAGGACCGGTTTTCTTTTACAAAGAGAGACAGGAACGTCTTCCTCGGGATCATAGCCCTGATCGTATTTACCATGCCGGCCATGCTGCTGAGCTGGACGTCAGCGGGGTCTGACATGATCATGGGACTTCAGGGACGATATTTCCTTCCCGTTCTGCCGCTGATCTTCTTCGTCTTCACTAAATTTACGGTGCGCGTCCGCACGGACAGCTCCAGGGAGAGGATTACCGGAATCGGACGGAAATACATGATCTGGTTCGCAGTCCTTTCCTGCCTCTGTGTCTATTTTATGATGCGTCTCTATCTGACGAGATGACCGGACCGGGCTGCAGGGCAAAGTTCGGATTACAAAACACACCCGCGTCAAAGGCTCCGCCTTCCGGATGCGGGACCGGCAGCCATGACCGGGCTCAAGGCCCTTTCCCTTGTTTCCATTGGCCCAAGGCCGATTTGGAATGGAAAACGCCCTGTTACATGTACACGCCCCCGATAGGGCGTGTGCTGTAACGAATAATTTCATATATAAAGGTATTGTTATATAAAGTACTGCTTATATAAAAGTATTTCTTAACTAAAGGTATTGCTTATGTCAAAAGAAGTGGATAATTTTTTCGGCAAAATCGCCCTGATCCTGGTCTTCGGATCAGCCCTGCTTCACGGGTGGCTCAGTGTCCTGCAGTATATGGTCCATCAGGAGGATATTTTGCTTCCTGTTGACTGCATACTTTTTGTCGCGGCGGCCGCGGCGGTCATACTCTCCATCCTGACCTCAAAAAGGCAGGTGAGGATTCGTATAGGCCACGCCATGACCGCCTTCCTGCTGGTGGCACTTCTGATTTCCTGTGTGCCGGCGTCAGTCTATTTTGAAAAAAATATGTTTTACTCCAACAGGATTTATCTGCTGGATACTTTCGTGACCCTCCTGCTTTTCTATCCTCTGGGCCATTATATGGGCAGGCAGAAAAATCTGACCCCGCTCAGGTTTTATCTGCACATTCACCTGGCGGCCTGGACCGGCTTTATGATCTTTGCCATCAAGACAGCCTTCAGTTACAAAGATATCCTCCTGCCCGCAGGCGGGGCGCTGACCATGGGTAAGTACATGATCGGCCTGCACTTTAACTGTAATACCAACACCACGGGACTGATTCAGATGATCGCCTTTCTCGGAGCTCTGCTGCTCTTTTTCTGGGACAAGACCATCCCCGGCAGGGTTTTGAGCGGCGCCATGGTCCTTGTGAATTATCTGGGCGCGGTTCTTTCCTTTTCGAAGACCTCTCTTGTCGTGTCGGTTCTGGGCGCCGGTCTGATGGTTTTCACATGGGTCAACAGGACAAGGGCTGAAAGAGGGGGCAAAAAGCAGGCCGTGACAGCCGCTCTTTTGTTTGTTGTCGTATTGCTGGTCATCAATTATGCTGTGACACAGGCCTATTGGATTGGAAAGGAAAAACGGAATAAGCCTTCCGCGGCAGGAGAAGCGGTCGAAACGGCGGCTGTCCTGCAGAATACCATGCCGGAACTTCCGGATCCCTTTGTGATCCGGGCGGAGGCGTCGGAGCCGGAAGAGGAGAGCGCGGGCTCAAACGGCGGTTTCCTGAACCGGTTCCTGACAGGCAGACCGGAAATCTGGAAGGCTTCTGTGAAAGCCATGTTCGTAGATCCGCCCCAGCGCCTCCTGACAGGCATTTCGCCAAAGGGTGTTTTCGTGGCGGTCTTTGAGGCCAGCGGAGGTGTTCACAAGAAAAACACCCACAATCAGTTCCTGGAGATCGGGCTTGCGCTGGGAATCCCCAGCCTGATCGTTTTTCTCTGTTTTCTGGGATATACGATCAGAAATATGATAAGGCTGTTCAGGAACAGAGAAACTGATCCGGCCTTGCTGCTGCTTCCTGTCCTGTTTGCTATGCTGCTTCTGGCCAATATGACCGAGGCGACATTGCTCTTTTACCAGTTCCCTTCCGGCTACGTCTTCTTCTTTGTGTGTGGTCTGCTCAATGAGAGGGGAATCAGAGCCAGGAGAAGCGTTTCTGCCCAAAAGGCCTCCCGGGCGGGATGACCGCCTTTGCTGAAAGCTGAAAGCAGCAAAAAGCTGAAAAAACAGCAGGAAACCGCCACGAGACAGAAGGAAACGGGAAAAGCCGCACAGAAACAGCATAGGTACAGGAAAAAGTATTACAGTACACGCCCTATCGAGGGCGTGTACTGTAACTTGTGAAAATCGCATTCCAAAGCGCTTACGCGCGCGATTTTCGCCGTTCTGCTCGGGTTTTTGCGTTGAAAATCACGAAAAAACGCCTCGAATTTCGTGGCAGTCTGTAACAAAAAAGTCATTTGGTTTTGTTTTCAATACATGTCCGTTCCGGATATGTGTGATATAATGGGAAAACGCATCTTTTCCCGCAAGCAGATCAGCCGGGCTGTATTGGCGGCCATGGCCTCGCGCATCAGGCCTGCTCTCTAAAAATGCGTAAACTGCCGGCGGCACAGGATTCATTAAGACAGACTCTCGTGAGTCAGGATCCGGACACGGCCGGAGGCAGGGATACCGGGATCGATGCAGAGAAATCCCTGCACACGGGTTTTCCGCCGGACCTGCGCAGGTCCGGATCAGTGAGAGTCCTCAGCAGAGACAGCCCGTAACAGAGACAGCCCGTGAACAGCAATTGTTTGATATGTTTTGAAACAGAAATGGATTTGAAACAGAAATGGAGAAAGCTATGACTATTATTGTGACCGGCGGAGCTGGTTTTATCGGGAGCAATTTTATTTTCTATGAACTGGACCGGCACCCGGAAGACCGGATCGTGTGTATTGATAAACTGACATACGCAGGAAATCTTTCCACGCTTGCCCCTGTAATGGACAGGCCGAATTTCCGCTTTGTAAAAATGGATATTTGTGACCGCGAGGGCGTTTACAAACTCTTTGAGGAAGAGAAGCCGGATATCGTAGTGAACTTTGCGGCGGAGTCGCATGTGGACCGCTCTATTGAGAATCCGGAGGTCTTCCTTCAGACCAATATAATAGGTACTTCGACGCTGATGGACGCCTGCCGCAAATACGGAATCAGACGTTATCATCAGGTTTCCACGGACGAGGTCTACGGCGACCTGCCTCTTGACCGCCCCGACCTGTTCTTCACGGAAGAGACCCCGATTCACACCAGCAGCCCTTACAGCAGCTCCAAGGCATCTGCCGACCTGCTCGTGCTGGCTTATCACAGGACCTATGGCCTTCCGACATCCATCAGCCGCTGCTCCAACAATTACGGACCTTATCATTTCCCGGAGAAGCTTATTCCGCTGATGATCATTAATGCCCTGAACGACAAGCCCCTGCCGGTCTACGGAGAAGGACTCAACGTCCGCGACTGGCTCTATGTCGAGGATCACTGTAAGGCCATCGATCTCGTGATGAGGGAAGGCCGTGTCGGTGAGGTTTACAATATCGGCGGCCACAACGAGATGAAGAACATCGACATCGTGAAGCTGATCTGCAGAGAACTTGGCAAGCCTGAGAGCCTGATCACTTATGTCACGGACCGCAAGGGACATGACCTTCGATATGCCATTGATCCGACCAAGATCCACAGTGAGCTCGGCTGGCTGCCTGAGACCATGTTTAAGGATGGAATTAAAAAGACGATCAAATGGTATCTCGACAACCAGTCCTGGTGGCAGCCCATTATCGACGGCGAATACCAGAATTATTACGAGCAGATGTACGGCAATCGCTGAATAACATACAGTTGTTGAATAACATATAGTTAATGCAGCTGTTGTGTTTTGCTTTTTGAGGGAGTACAATACATGAGTTTGCCGCAGACCTGATTTGCGGAACTTTCCGCTGCGGTGTCCGGTTTGAGAAAATGATTTGAGGACGGGGCCTGAATTTACCCGGTTCATCCTGCCTTCCGGACTCAGATCTTCTGCATTTGCATCGGAGAACCTGCTGCGGGGGTTTTTCTTCAGGAGCTGCTGTCGGACAAGAGCGCCCCGACATGGAGGAAATATGCACACTTTTGTCATTTGCGCCTATCAGGAGAGTCCATATCTGGAGGAATGTGCAGATTCGCTCCTCGCACAGACTGTGGAGAGCAGGATTCTGATCGCGACATCTACGGATAACGAGCACATCAGGAGGATCGCGAAAGCCCGGGGGCTGGAGGTACGTTTTTCGGGAAGGCCTTCCGATATAGCGGGGGACTGGAACTACGCCTACAGGCAGGCAGAGACAAAATATGTGACTATAGCCCACCAGGATGACATCTACGAGCCCGACTATGCAGAGACAGCAGTCTGCATGATGGAACAAAGGAAGAAACCCCTTCTTTTCTTCTCGGATTATTATGAGATCAGGGATGGAGAGAGGGTCTACAGCAACACGAACCTGCTGATCAAAAAGGCCTTGCTGCTGCCCATGCTGGTTCCCTTTTTCAGCGGCAGCAGAGGTGTGAAGAGAAGAGTCCTGTCACTGGGGAATCCGATCTGCTGTCCCTCTGTGACTTTTGCAAAGGAAAATCTTCCCTATGCCATGTTCAGAAAGGGAATGAAGAGCAATGTGGACTGGGAGGCATGGGCAGCGGCGGCGGATATGAAGGGCGATTTCGTCTATGCGCCGACGCCTCTCATGGGCCACCGCATCCACAGGGACTCCACAACGACAGATATCATAGAATCCTCCCTTCGCACACAGGAGGACCTGCATATGTTGAAAAAATTCTGGCCGGATCCTGTGGCGGAGCGGATCAACGCTTTTTACCGCAATGCGGAAAAATCCAACCGCTGAAGCCTGCCGGCGGGGATTGAGCGAGAGCGTGTCCAAGGGGCTTGTGTATATTATCGGGACGGATTCGCTTTCACCACCTTTTGACCCCGACATCATATTTTATTGTGGGAGTATAAGCGCGTTATATTAGTGCTGCAGAGCAGCAGTGTCAGGAGGGGAGAGGAGCATAAAAGAACGTGAGCAGAGAGCTGGAGAAAAGAGTAAAAAATCTTGTCGATACAAGATTTTTTACTCCGGATGTTTTTGCCGCGTGGCGGCTGCAAACATCCAGTGATCCTTCGCCGTTTTCGCCTGCGCGAAAACGCCTCAGGGAGCCGCTCCGGAGAGCGGCACGGTCGGAAAGAGTGAAAAATATCGTCGATACGATATTTTTCACTCCGGATGTTTTTGCCGCGTGGCGGCTGCAAACATCCAGTGATCCTTCACCGTTTTCGCCTGCGCGAAAACGCCTCAGGGTGCCGCTCCGGAGAGCGGCACGGTCGGAAAGAGTAAAAAATCATGTCGATACAGGAATTTCCACTCCGGAGGTCTGCGCCGAAGCGCCGCAAACCTCAGCTGATCCCATCGGAGAAATCGCCTCCGCGAATTCCTCCACCGGTGTCTCAGCGCAGGAGCGCTTCGACATGACTGGAATGACATCGGTTATTCCTGTGATCATACCTTCCTATGAACCGGATGAAAGACTGATCAGCCTTCTGGAGGATTTCCGCAGTCAGGGAATCCGCGATGTGATCATCGTCAATGACGGAAGCGGCGATCGATACGATGAGATTTTCGGCAGAGTCCGGGCAATACTTGACGAAACGGGCGGCACTTTGCTGTCGCACGATGTGAACCGCGGAAAGGGAAGGGCTCTTAAAACGGGCTTTTCCTACGTACTGAAGCATTATCCTTCCGCTGTGGGAGTGGTGACGGCCGACTCGGACGGACAGCACAGCACGGAATGCATCCTGTCAGTCATGAAAAAACTCAGGGAAAAACCGGACAGCCTGGTGCTGGGAGTGCGCACATTTGACCAGGAGGATGTTCCGTGGAAGAGTGCTTTCGGCAACAAGCTGACCATGAAAATCCTGGGTTATGTATCCGGTGTCTCGGTCAGTGACACGCAGACCGGACTGCGCGGCATTCCCCGCTCATTCATGAGGGAACTGCTCCATGTGCCGGGCGAGAGATTTGAATTCGAGACGCAGATGCTTCTGGAGACGGCAGGAAAATATGAGATCGAGGAGGTCCCGATCCGGACCATCTATGATTCAAAAGAAAATCACCAGACTCATTTCAATCCGCTCAAGGACTCAGTCAGGATCTATCGCATCCTGGGCGCGAAATTTTTTAAATACATTTTCGCCTCATTGTCCTCCTGCGCGATCGACCTGGTGCTGTTTGCGCTGTTCTGCAGGCTGCTGCGCGGAAGGAATCTTCCCCTGCATTATGTGGCGGTGTCAACTGTACTTGCCCGCATCCTTTCCGCAGCCTACAATTTCACAGTCAATTACAAGGTCGTGTTCCGCAGCCGGCAAAGCGCTGCAGGCTCCGCGGCAAAATATGTCCTTCTGGCACTCGTTCAGATGTCGCTCAGCGCCCTTCTGGTGACAGGCGGCACATTGATCCTGCCGGCAGTGCCCGAAGTGGGGGTCAAGGCGGCGGTGGACACTGTGCTCTTCCTGATCAGTTACTATGTCCAGAGAAGATTCATTTTCTGACAGGAGGGTAAAAGGAGCTTATTTTCACTGTGCAATTCCCGGGAATTTCAGACAGTCGTGAGATATGCGCCGGGGATGGGCGGGCGGATCCTGAATCTTCCCCGCGCCATATGCATAGCTTCAGACAGTCGTGAGATATGCGCCGGGGATGGGCGGGCGGATCCCGAATCTTCCCCGCTCCATATGCATAGCTTCAGACAGTTCTGAGACATGCGCCCGGAACCGCGCGTCGCTTTAATCCTACATGTTTGTGAACGAAAGATCATGTCCACAAGAGTGAAAAAACCTGTTGATACAGGATTTTTCACTCCGGACGTTTGAGCCGCGAGGCGGCCCAAACGTCCTGTGATCCTTTACCGTTTTCGCCTGCGCGAAAACGCCTCAGGCTGCCGCTCCTGCGAGCGGCATGGTCGGAAAGAATGAATACAAAAAGATCTACCGAGCTGATCAACAGCAGCATAATACTGGCAGTCGGTACTTTTCTGCCCAAACTGGCGAGCTTTGTCATACTGCCCATCCTCACGGCTTACCTGACCAAAGAGGAGTACGGGTCCTATGACCTGATCGTGGTACTCGCGTCTCTGATCCTTCCGGCGGCTACTCTTCAGATCCAGACGGCGGCCTTCCGCTTTCTGATCATGGCAAGGGAAAAGGAAGAGGAGAAAAAAAGAATCATAACGAATATCTTTCTGGTCATGGTACCGGTCTCCGTGGTCATGCTGGCGGTGGTCTATTTCCTGTTTCCCTCCCAAAGTGTTACCCTGAAGGTGATCGTCTGCATCTATTTCTTCGCTGACGCCATCTACGGAGCAATGGGGCAGATCGCCCGCGGACTGGCAAGGAATGTGGACTATTCCGTGGGAGCGATCATCAACTCGATCGGAAACGTCCTGTTTCTGCTCATTCTCGTCATGAAACTGAGCGCCGGCTTAAAGGGAGCGGTATTTACCCTTTTTGCCGCCTATACACTGGCAAGTTTCTTTATCGGGTACAGGATCAGGATCCACAGATATTTTGACCTGAGTGCCCGCGATCCTCAGATGATCAAAAAGATGCTGGCCTATTCCTGGCCTATGGTTCCCAACGCCATGTCCATGTGGGTCATGCGCGCGTCCGACCGCTTTGTCATCTCTATTTATATGGGGGTTACAGCCAACGCTGTCTATGCGGTGGCAAACAAGGTGCCTTCTATCCTGACACTGGCTCAGAATACTTTTTCACTGGCCTGGCAGGAGAACGCGTCGGTCTCGGTCAATGACGACAATGTCGGAGAGTACTATTCCGATATGTTCAGAAATATCTTTGACATCATGGCGGGGTTCATGTCCTTCCTGATTGGCGGCGCGCCCATTATTTTCAGCATCCTGATCAGGGGCGACTACAGCGAGGCACTGAACCAGATACCTGTTCTTTTGATGGCCATGCTGTTTTTTGGTCTCTCGTCTTTCATGGGCGGCGTTTACATTGCCTTCCTGCAGACAAGAAGCGTCGGGATCACCACCATGGTGGCAGCCGCAATCAACCTGATCGTCGACATTTCCACGATCCGCTGGATCGGTCTCTACGCGGCCTCGGGCTCTACTCTGGTCAGCTATATCGCGCTCTTTTTGTACCGTGTGGTCAATGTCAGAAACTACATCACTCTTGCTTATGACGTAAAGCACATGATATTCACGTTCGCGGTACTTGCGGTTCAGATTTATCTGTATTACATGCACAGCCTTCCGGTTACGATCGTCAATATGACTTTCGGCGCAGTCTTCTTTATTCTGCTGAACAAAAGGAATCTGGCGCTGATCCTGCGGAAGCTGGCTTCCAAAATCAAAAAGAAAAAATAATAAAAAGAAAAAGGCGGGCGGGTCCTGTAACCGCGGCAGACCCGGCCTACTGTCTTATCGCAGGGCCGCCGTAAGGTATTTTTCGCCTGACGACGAACGGCGGCCCGCGGGAGGGTAGAGGGCGGCGCGGCCGCCTCTACCCTGTTTTGCGCCTTTTTCGTTTACGAAAAATATGAAATAGTGTATCATGTTTTTGAACTGTATTTACCGGTCATGGCGGATTGTCCGGCCGCGCTTCCGGCATGGACAATAAGCCCCCGCTGTTCCGGCAGAGGGCATCAATTCCCGGGGAGTGAGTTATCATTATGAATTTAGCAGTAATTTTCGCGGGCGGGTCAGGCAAGAGAATGCATGCCAAGGACAGACCCAAGCAGTTTCTCTTTGTGCACGGCAAGCCCATCATCGTACATACTGTCGAAATCTTCAATCATCATCCGGAGATCGACGGAATCGTAGTGGTCTGTATTGAGGAATGGATCCCTTACATGGAGAAGCTCAAATATACATACAGGCTTGATAAGGTGGCATCGATTGTTCCGGGAGGTGCGACCGGTCAGATGTCCATTTATAACGGCCTTGTAGAAGCGGCGCGTATCTATGGGCGGGAGGGCCACGCGGTCCTGATCCATGACGGTGTACGTCCCCTGATCGACGCGGATCTGATCAGCGCCAACATCCGCAGTGTGGAGCAGAACGGCACCAGCGTCAGCTGCGGACCTGCCAAGGAGACGGTTGTCCTGGTCAACGACGCGGGTGAAGTCGAAGAGGTCGTCAACCGCCGCCGCTCCAAAATTGCCAAGGCCCCTCAGGGATTCAGACTGGATGAAGTGCTCGATGTTCAGGAGAAGGCCATCAGTGAGGGCCTGACAGATATGATCGACACATGCACTCTGATGCGCCATTACGGACATTCCCTGTCAGTCGTGGACTGCGGAGCGGACAATGTCAAGATCACCACACCGGAAGACTTCTTTATGTTCCGGGCAGTCGCGGACGCCAGGGAAAATGATCAGCTTCTCTGATTCCGCACATACTCAGAACCCGCGCAACAGAACCGGCAGACCGGGGTTTTCGTCCGGTTATCTCTCTGCCCGGTAATTTTCGCTGCGCGGGACTAATATTTGTCAGTTTTCACATTTTAAGCCTGCAGTCATCGGATATAGCCGGCAGCACCCGGCAGATTCCCCCGGGAATCCCGGAATCAGCAACAGCCTGCCGGCGGGAGGATTAGTATTATGTCAACAAAAGAAACCGTCAAGGTGAAAGACGGCGAGAATACAAAGCACCGATTCTGGCTCCGCTCGATCAAGTTTATCAATGCCGTGATGATCACGGTTCCCTTTGCCCTGTGCTGGTACCTGTACTACGCGGACCGGATCTGGGCTCCTTTCTATTCCAACGGCGACAAACTCGTTGTGGTCATGTTCATCGCTCTGTATATCATGTTCGGAAAGATTTATTCCGGATTTACGATTTCCATCAACCATGTGGCGGAGATCGTATACAGTCAGATCCTGGCGATCCTGTTTACAAATTCCATCATGTATTTCGTCACCTGGCTGCTCACCAAGCGTTTTCCCAACCCCCTTCCCATGCTTGCTGCCCTGGTTGCGGAATGCATCCTTTCCCTGATCTGGTCAGCCATCGCCCACGCAGAGTATTTCCGCAGATTTAAGCCGATCAGGACCGTGATCGTATACGATATGCGCAAGGGGCTGGAAAACCTTGTCAATTCCTATGGCCTGGACAAGAGGTTTAATATCGTCGAGACACACCATGTCTCTGATGTCGTGGATAATCTGGAGCAGTCTCTCGGTAAGGCAGAGGCGGTTTTCCTCTGCGGCATTCACAGCCATGACAGAAATAAGATCATCAAATACTGCGTGAAGGCAGATATCCGCGCTTATATCATTCCCCGTGTGGGCGACCTGCTCATGGAGAGCGCCCACCCCATTCACATGTTCCATCTGCCGATCCTGATGCTGGAGCGCTATAACCCCACTCCCGAGTATCTGATCATCAAGAGGGCTTTTGACATACTGGTTTCCGGCATTGCCCTGATCATATTGTCCCCTCTGATGATCGTGATCGCGATCCTGATCCGCAGGGACGGCGGAACTGCCTTCTACAGGCAGAAGCGCCTGACCAAAAACGGCAAGGAATTTTACGTTCTGAAATTCAGAAGCATGCGCATGGATGCTGAAAAAGACGGCGTTGCCAGACTGTCCAGCGGCGAGAATGACGACCGGATCACTCCGATCGGCCATTTTATCCGCGCCTGCAGGATCGATGAGCTGCCCCAGCTGATCAACATTCTGAGAGGAGATATGAGCATTGTGGGACCGCGTCCGGAAAGGCCCGAGATCGCGGCTGATTATGAGAAAGAACTGCCTGAGTTTGCCCTGCGCCTGCAGGCTAAAGCAGGACTGACCGGCTATGCCCAGGTATACGGAAAATATAATACGACTCCCAACGACAAGCTTCTGATGGACCTGCAGTATATCGCGAAACCCAGCTTTGCGGAGGATCTCAAGATCATGTTCGCGACAGTGAAGATTCTGTTTATGCCCGAGAGCACTGAGGGAATCGATGCCAATGCGACCAATGCCATGGGAGACGGCTCCTTTGGAGGCGGCGCCGGAAAAGAGGACGGCGCCGAAATAGAGGACAGCGCCGAAATAGAAGACGGCGTCGAAAAAGAGGATGGCGGCGACAAGTAAAAAACGCAGATGACTCTTTGTATCAAATCATGCATCACATGCGGCACATTGTGTATCACATTGTGTCGCAGGGCGAGGGAAGCCCGGATATGGCGGTGCATTGCGGGAGCGCTGAAGCGTCAGGCAGTATGGTCTTTAAACATACGTAGTTTGTGCCACACAGCCATGGAGATGAAATATGAAAATAGCCATATTGATCAATGACACCACCTATGCCTACCTTCTGAGGAGGGAAATCATACAGCGTCTGGTCGCCGACAAGCATGCAGTCTATATCGTCGGTGAGGTGCTCCTCTTCAAAAAGGAGCTTAAAGACCTTGGATGCCATATCGTCGGACTGAAGATTGGCCGTCACGACACCAACCCCCTGGATGACTTCCGCCTGATGCTGACTTACAGGAAAATTCTGAAAAAGCTCAGACCCGACGCGGTACTCACCTACAATATCAAGCCCAATTCCTACGGAGGGATGTCCTGCAGCATGCTGCACATCCCCTACTATCCCAATATTACCGGCCTCGGAACGCCTGTGGAGAATCCGGGCAGGATCCAGAAGCTGGCGATCGCGATCTATAAGATCGGGGTCAGGAAGGCAGATTGTGTCTTTTTCCAGAATTCCGAGAATGTGGAGTTTTTCAAGAGCCACAACATGCTCTCTCCCTGCTCCAGAACCCGTCTCCTGCCGGGATCCGGTGTCAATCTGGAAGCCCACCCTATGTTTCCTTATCCTTCAGACGACAAGATTCATTTCCTCTTTGTCGCCAGGATCATGAAGGAAAAGGGCATAGACCTCTTTCTGGCTGCCGCCAGACAGATCAGGAGCGAGAGAGACGACTGTGTCTTTGATATCTGCGGCATGTGCGATGACGAGAAGTACACGCATATCCTGGAGGAGGCGCAGAAAGAGGGCATTGTCAATTATCACGGACAGCAGAAAGACCTGACTCCTTTCTATCGTCAGTGCAGCTGCCTGCTCTTCCCCTCTTACTATCCGGAGGGAATGAGCAATGTCCTGCTGGAAGCCGCTGCCAGCGGCAGACCTCTCATCGTGGCAGACCGAAGCGGCTGCAGGGAGGTCGTCGACGACAATGTGACCGGTTTTATCGTCCCCATAAACGACGAGGCCGCGACGATCGAAGCTGTTTACAAATTCCTGGCGCTCACACCCGAGGAGAGAGAGCAGATGGGCATTGAAGGCCGGAAAAAAATGGAGAAAGAATTCGACCGCCAGCTGGTTGTCGAGGCATATGTAGAAGAAGTCTACAGGTAGAAGTCCCGGTTTACATAGCGGAACTTCAATGAGTAAAGCTTTAATGAGTAAAGCTTTAATGAGTAAAGCTTCAATGAGTAATGCTTCAATGAGTAATGCTTCAATGAGTAATGCTTCAATGAGCAATGCTTCAATGAGAAAGATTTCGATGAGCAAAACTGCAATGAGCAGATAAGAGGAACTTATTAAAACATGGGTAAATTTGTTACATATTCAGAACTGAAAGCGACCTTCCCGGAAGAAAAGAAAGCTGTTGAGTCCATCTACGGCATTATAGTTCCGGTGAGAAAGATCTCCTATATATTCACAATCCCCATGCTGGCATTGGGTGTCAGCGCTTTCCAGGCCTCGATCATCTCGATTTTTATCGCGGTCGCTTCTTGCATCTTCCTGTCTATTCCCAGCGCCGTCTGCAGAGTGATCGGCGTGATCCTGGTCCCCATGTGGCACATATTCGACTGTGTGGACGGAAACATCGCCCGCTACAACAAGACTGCCTCTGATTTCGGCGGAGTCGTCGACGCGATCAGCGGTTATTTTATGATGGCCCTGCTGCCGATCGGTCTTGGCATGGCCAGTTTCAACGTGGGACACGGATATCTTCCCATTCCGGGTGAATACTATCTGCTTATGGGTGGTCTGGGGGCAGTCACGGACGTCCTGGCACGTCTGATTCACCAGAAGTATGCCTTCACAGCCATGAAGCTGGAGACAAAGACCGGAAAATATGTCGAAAAAGGAGATAACCAGTATCATCTGACCGGCTTCAACAGATTCCGCAAAATGATTGGAGTCGAGCTGGGCATAGTCGGCATTCCCATGTTTGTCCTGTGGCTTGCCCCGGTTTTCAACCTCTACCACATTCTGACCATATATTACTGCCTGTTCCACGTGGGGTCGGTCGTTATGATCGCAGCGTATTATCTCAGAAAATGCAATAAGGCCTGAGGCGGGAAAATCCTGTGCAAATCCTCTTCAGAGGAGAATGCGGACTCCGAAGAAGGAACTGGTATTCTGCAATGATTCAAGACTCGTCCGCGAGCCTTACGCGCCATGAAGAATAAACAGCAGACAGAGCATCAGAAAATCCTGATCGGGGAAATATGACCATGAATAATAAGAAGAATTATGACGCGGTAGATATCGCAAAACTGTTTTTCTGTATATGTATAGTCTCCAGTCATACCAGGCTGCTCTCTTATATTCCGGGCGGATACAGGGGAGAGATCAACGCGGTCCTGATCAGGGCTTCGGTCCCCTTTTTCTTTATAGCATCGGGTTTTTTTCTCTATCAGAATGTCCAAAAAAGAGGCGCGGGCCCGGAATGCCGCCGGTATATCCTCCGGATGCTGCCTCCTCTGATCATCTTTGAATCCCTGGGAAATATCATGTATATTGCCTACCTGCTCTACCAGGGAAAGAAAATCTCCAACATTTTTCGATTGCTTTTCCGGCAGATTATTTTTTACCCCAGAAGCAGTATGTGGTATCTTCAGGCCTGCATAGTCGGATGTATTCTCCTCTATGGTTTTTTCAGGTGGAAAGTACCGATGATCTGGCCGGTTCTGCTGGGACTGCCCCTGTTCGGGATCGCCCTTTTGTTCAATAATTACCGCTTTGTCTGTGACCGCCTGGGGATCGGCAGGTATGTGGATGCTTTTCTGAAAAGGTATTTCAGCCTCAGAAACGGTGTCTTTTATGGCTTTCTGTTCCTGGCGATCGGAGGAGCGATTGCCGAATATCATCTGATTGACAGGATACGCGGGAAACTCCTTTGGATTTCCCTGATTTCGGCATGCCTGCTGCAGACAGCTGAGTTCCGTATGCTGCTGGGGAAAAAGCACGCAGATGACGGCTCTCTCTTTGCCTGTCAGGTCATAGTAGTGCCGCTGATTTTTATCGCTCTGTGCCAATGTAATAAGAAATTCAAGTACAGCGCTGTGTGCCGCAGGTACAGCACAGGGATTTTTTTCCTTCAGAAAAACGTACAATACGCAATAGAGTGCCTTGCAGCTGTTCTGTCGATCGAGCTGGCTGCGGGGTGGAAATTTCTCGGAGTTCTGAGCATTTCCACAGTGGTATGCGCTGTGTGCTACAGATACTTTCCGAGGCTGGGAAAGCTTCTGCAGTGACCGCACCGGGGCTTTCTTTATTTATTCTTAATTTATTCTTATTCTTTATCGCGCGGGTATCGCGGCCTTAGACAGTTATGGGAAATGGGGGCAATAAAGGAAATGCCCTGATCGCGCAGGAACCGCAGGCGGTCTTGAAGAAGACGCATACGACCCCGCCTCTGCAGTGGAATGTCCGGTTCGGGACGAGGTTCCGGCCGGCAGATAAGCTGTGCTGACACTGCCCGGGATGCTGCCTGCAGGAGGAATGTGGTACTGTGAATCTGTATCCGACAGGAGGAAGACAGAAAATGGATCGAGTCTGTGTGTTGATGGCAAGTTATAACGGAGAGAAATTCATCCGGGAGCAGATCGACTCCATTTTGCGGCAGGAGGGAGTCGAAGTGTCGCTGGTCGTCAGGGACGACCATTCCAACGACAGTACTCCGGAGATACTGCGGGAATACGAAGAGGCCGGCAAGATCAGCGTCCTCAGAGACGATATCCATCTGGGAGCGCCCAACGGCTTCATGAAGCTGCTCTATGAGGCAGACCCCTGCGACTACTACGCGTTTGCGGATCAGGACGATATCTGGCTGCCCGATAAGCTCAGCCGGGCGGTCAATGCTATCCGCGGATTTAACGGACCGGCTCTTTACTGCTCCAACCAGATCATCTACAAAAACGGAGTTGAAGAGGGAATGCGCTTTGACAGGGAACCCAACTTCACCCTGACCAATGTCCTGTGCGGGAATTCGATCTCCGGCTGTACCATGGTCTTCAACAGGGCTCTGTGGGAGGAGATGAGGGTGGAAAAACACCGCCCGGATCCCGCTATCCTTAACATCCGCATGCACGACGTCTGGGTGCTTCTGAGCGCTCTCGTACTGGGAGATGTGGTCTATGACAAGGGCTCCGGCATCCGATACAGAATTCACGAAAACAATACAGTGGGAATCCGGCCAACAGGCTTCAGATACCGTGTAAAAACTCTGCGCAGGAGACTGGAGTCCAGCGGAAACCGCAACGGCAGGAGCAGGATCGCCAAAGAACTCCTCAAGTACGAGATAAAGGATCCGGAAAAGTTTGAGATTGTCAGGTGCTTTGCGGACTACCGACGTTCCATGTCGGCAAGGATCGGACTTGTGAAAAATGCTCAGATCCGGAAAGACTGCGGTGAAAAAAGACAGGTCTTCCTGGCAAAGACCTTTCTTAACTGGCTTTGAGAGAAAGCACTGCCTGCGCGGGATGCTTTTCCCTTCCCGCTCAGGAAAACAGTGTCCGGAGGGCGCTTACATAAATGGCAGAGAAAAAAAGAGAAAAAAAACAAGCAGAGAATCAAAAGCACACTGCGAACCGGACCGGTAAAACCGTCAGCCCCGGCATACTGAAAGTGGCTGTGGCAGCGGCCAGTGACCGGTATAACTTCGGAGATGTGCTTCTTCCGATCGTATTTGAACAGTATCTGAAGAGGGCTGTCCTGAAGAGAGGAGAAAGAAGGGAGATTCAGGTCAGTCAGTTTGCCCTGTTCAATGCTGATCTGACTTCGGTCGGAGGTATGAAAGTCCGGGCACTCAGTAAAGCGGACAGCAGTTATGACTGCGTGGTCATTGCCGGCGGTGAAGTCCTTGCTGCCGGTTATATTACCATGCACCTCAGCACCGGACCCGGAAAGGCCCTGACAGCAGCAGAGAGACTTTTGAGAAAAATACCCCTCACTCGGCCCCTTCTGGAACGCTTTCTGCAGAAGGCTGTCTGCCGGCGGGATAACGCGGGTATGCCCTGGATGTATCACCCTCTCCGCCCGGACCAGAAGGTTTTTTACAACGCGGTCGGCGGAGCCGGTTTCGCGGCCAACCCGGAGCGCGCCAGAAAAGAATGGAAAGAAGTCATCAGCAGTTCCGCCATGTTTTCAGTCAGGGACCGCAAGACTCTGGATGGTCTGAACCAATCGGGGATAACCAGATCCTCATCCGGAGAGATCGAGATGATTCCGGACACAGCGATCGTCATGGATTCCTTTTATACAGATGAAGTGCTCAGGCGGGAGGTCAGGCAGGAATACATGGAGCTTGCCGGGAAGGACTATTTTGTCCTGCAGGTGAGCAACAATATCGGCAGAAATATTCTGGATGAAGTCGGCAGGGCTGTAAAAACCGTCTGCGAAGAGCAGAATCTCAGATGTGTGCTTCTTCCGATCGGAAGGGCTGCCAGACATGATGATATCATTCCGCTTTCCGCCCTGCACCGCAGACTTCCCGGGATCACTACCCTGATCGAGGAAAACAATATCTCCGAGACGATCTGGATCATCAGCAGGGCAAAGTTTTATATTGGCTCAAGTCTCCACGGAGCCATTACAGCCATGTCCTTCCACACTCCCCACACTGCTCTGACAAGGGAATCAGGCAAGCTCAGATCTTATCTGGAACAGTGGGAGACCACCGCCTGTCCCTGTGTGGACAGCGCCGGCGAGATCGCCGCTTTTGCGGACAGGGCATTGCACGATCCGTCGGTCATCGACTGCGGAAAGATCGATGCTATGAAGAAGACAGTGGAGGACTGGCTCGACAGAGTTGCCGGCAAGTGCCTGGAGCAGGATCAACAGCAGCAATCGGCAGAAACAGGAGAAAATAATTAAAATGGGACAGATTACAGCAGTAAAAAATGTTGGAGGAATAGAGGGACTTTGCTTGATCACACCTGCCGTACACGGAGACAGCAGGGGTTACTTCATGGAGACATACAACCAGAAAGACATGGAAGAGGCAGGTCTGTTCTATAACTTCGTACAGGACAACCAGAGCTCTTCCACAAAAGGTGTGCTGCGGGGACTTCATTTCCAGAAACAGTTTCCTCAGGCAAAACTCGTCCGCGTGATAAAGGGAACTGTCTTTGATGTGGCGGTGGATCTCAGAGAAGGCTCCAAAACCTATGGGAAATGGCATGGGGAACTGCTCACAGAGGAAGGAAGGCAGCAGTTTCTGATCCCCCGGGGATTTGCCCATGGCTTCCTGGTTCTCTCGGATATCGCTGAATTCTGCTATAAGTGCGATGACTTTTATCACCCTGATGACGAGGGAGGGATGGCCTGGAACGACCCCGAGATCGGCATCGAATGGCCGTTGCTGGAGGGCGCCTACAGGGGGACCCCCTCCGCAGAAGGATATACAGTTGACGGTATTCCGCTTAAACTGTCTGACAAAGACCAGAAATGGCTCGGGATCAAAGAGACTTTTCATTTCAAATAATGTGGTAAATATCCAGGAGAATCAGAGATATTAGTGATACAAAGAGCAATGTCCAGAACATTGACAGGAAGAAAATCGTCGATGAAGGGGAATTGGGTTCCCGGAGGGAAGATGATTTAATACAGAAAGGATAATTATATGAAAATTACAGTTGCGGGAGTGGGATATGTCGGGCTGAGCCTTGCGGTCCTTCTGGCACAGAAACACCAAGTGACTGCGATCACTACTACACCTAAGAAGGCAGAAAAACTCAACCAGTTCATTTCTCCCATCCAGGACGATGAGATTGAGCGTTTTTTCAAGGAAGCGAGAGCCGGAGAGAGAACTCTGAATCTGCATACGACCACGGACAAAGCCGCGGCCTATGGAAATGCCGACCTGGTGATCATCGCCACTCCTACCAACTATGACGACGTGAATCATTTCTTTGACACCAGCGCCGTGGAGGATGCCATCGAGTGGACTCTGAAGGTGAATCCCAACGTCCTGATGGTGATCAAGTCCACGATCCCTGTGGGATATACCGAGAGCGTCCGTGAAAAATACGGAGTGAAGAACATTATCTTCAGCCCTGAATTCCTCAGAGAGTCCAAGGCACTCTATGATAATCTGCATCCCAGCCGCATCGTGGTCGGAGCGTCAGATGACCAGAAGGACGAAGCGGCACTTTTCGCTGACCTGCTCCTGGAAGGGGCCAGGGAGGAAGAGAAGAGAGCCGGTCAGGAGCCCCAGAACATTCCGGTTCTGATCACGCATCTGACCGAGGCGGAGGCCATCAAGCTCTTTGCCAACACCTATCTGGCAGTGCGGGTCAGCTATTTTAACGAACTGGACACCTATGCACAGAGCAAGGGTCTGGATACCCAGATGATCATAGACGGCGTCTGTCTGGATCCCCGCATCGGCGGCCACTACAACAACCCTTCGTTCGGCTATGGCGGATATTGCCTGCCCAAGGATACCAAGCAGCTTCTGGCCAATTACAGGAATGTGCCGCAGACTATGATCGAGGCTGTCGTCAAGTCCAACACCGTGCGCAAGGACTTTATCGCGGACCAGATCATCGCCCGCAATCCCGATACTGTCGGCGTTTTTCGACTGACTATGAAGAGCAACAGCGACAATTTCCGGGCAAGCGCCATACAGGGTGTCATGAAGCGGATCAAAGCAAAGGGCATTCCGATCATCATTTATGAACCCACACTGGAGGACGGATCCGAGTTCTTCCGCTCTAAAGTGGTGAATGATCTGGCGAGATTCAAGGCGGAGAGCGACGTGATCCTGGCCAACCGTTTTGACGCGGATATTCTGGGCGATGTGGAAGAAAAGGTCTACACAAGAGATCTTTTCAGAAGGGATTGACAGACCTGCTGCTGTACTGATTGGATCCGGGACGTGTAAGGGCAGCATGCGCCGCGCGCAGCATCTGTGCAGATAATACCGCGATGATATTGCGATGAATCTGCAGACCTGCAAATCTGCAAACCTGCAAATCTGCAAACCTGCAAATCTGCAAATTTGCAAATCTGCAATTGAGGAAACACAAAACCGGTATAAGGGGGCGTAGAGACAGCTATGAAAATATTTGTGACAGGAGTAGGCGGTCAGCTGGGACATGATGTGGTCAACAACGCGGCAGCCAGAGGTTATGAGGTTGTCGGGGCGGACATTCAGCCGTCCTATTCCGGCATTCAGGATGGCAGCGCGGTGGTCAGCGCGCCTTATTATCAGGTAGACATCACTGACAGGGAAGCTGTCAGGAAGTCCATAGATCAGATCAGACCGGACGCTATTGTTCATTGTGCGGCCTGGACTGCCGTTGACGCGGCTGAGGATGAGGAGAACAGGGCAAAGGTGGACAGTATCAATCATCTGGGTACCCTCTATATAGCCGAAGCGGCCAAAGCGGCAGATGCCAAAATGGTCTACCTCTCCACGGACTATGTTTTTGACGGGCAGGGAGACCGCCCCTGGGAGCCGGATGACAAGTGCTACAAACCTTTAAATGTGTACGGGCAGAGCAAACTTGACGGCGAGCTCGCGGTCAGCGGGACCCTGGACAAATACTTTATTGTCAGGATCGCCTGGGTATTCGGCCTCAACGGAAAAAATTTCATCAAGACTATGATCAATGTGGGCAAGACGCATGATACTGTGCGCGTTGTCAACGATCAGATCGGTACACCGACCTATACACTGGACCTGGCAAGGCTCCTGGTGGATATGCTGGAGACAGACAGATACGGATATTACCACGCCACAAACTCCGGCGGATATATCAGCTGGTATGATTTCTGCTGTGAGTTCTATCGCCAGTACGGCCTGGATACTAAGGTTATTCCGGTGACGACCGCTGAATACGGACTTTCGAAGGCCGCGAGACCTGCCAACTCGAGGCTGGACAAGAGCAAGCTGGCGCAAGCGGGCTTTACGCCCCTTCCCGACTGGAAGGACGCAGTGCGCAGATACCTGGCAGAGGCACAGCTTTGATATGGCACAGCTTTGATATGGCACTGCTCTGATGCTGTCAGACCTCTCTGAAGTGTCTTTTCGGAGCGGGGCGCTGATCTTTTGAGTGAGGGAATATGCAGACAAAGGAACGGGATTCAAATTTTGAACTTTTGAGAATATACAGCATGGTCCTGATCACCGCTAATCATATCGTGAACCTGGGGGTACTGGCGAAGCCGCCCGGACAAGAGACTTTGCCCTGGCTGTCCGGCGGAACCTTTAACAAAATGCTGGCACTAATCTTAACTTCATGCGGAAGAGTGGGCGTAGCGCTCTTTTTTATGATCTCGGGATATTTCCTGATCAAACGTGATACGATTTCCACCAGATCTTTCTGGAGTCTTTTGGGCAAGGTTCATTTTTACGGTCTGACCATGTTTCTGGTCTTCTGCGCTGTCCATGCCGCGACCGGATATTCTGACAGAGCCCACTTGAAGCAGGCAGTCCGGCAATCCATTTTTCTGCCCGCGACCTTATGGTGGTTTGCCTCTTCATATATGGTGCTTCTGGTCATATCCCCCTGGCTGAATGCCGTTGTGCAGCAGATGAAGAGAAAATGGCTTCTTCTTCCGATTCTGCTTTTTGTCTGGTACTTTTTTTATCAGAACGGTACTTCACTGCCCTACTACAACATTGTCCGGGCTCTGTTCTTTTATATGATCGGAGCTGTCATCAGGCTGGGGGCGGATCGGATCCCCAGGGCAGGGGCCCTGTATGCAGTTCTGTCTCTTTGTGCCTGGGCTGCGTGCACTGTCGTATCTGACATAGGGATGAAAGTCAGTTATAAGCTGATGGCGGATCCCGGGAAGATCTTTATCTGGACCAGAACACAGTTCACAAACGGCTTCCTGATTCCGGCCAGGGCTATCTTTCTGTTCCTGTTTTTCTGGTGCTTAAAGATCAAATGGCGTCCGATCAACTGGCTTGCGGGCTGTACATTCGGCATTTATTTATCCCACACCTACCTTTACCTGCGCAATTTTCTGATTTTCGACCTTTTGAAGACAGACAGGGTCTTTCTGAAAGACACTTTCCCTGTCTGGCTAGTGGTGGACGTCATCGCCATTTTCTGTGCGGGTGTAGTCTTTGAACAGCTGTTCAAGGTCTGTGCCGGTCTGCTGGGGAGAGTGCTGCAAAATAAGGAATAGATATGCAGAGGACAGAGAGAGCGGGTCCTGAAACTTTCCTGAATCTTTTCTGTAAGAAAACATGTGTAGCATTTCGAATACATATGATGTAAAGGTCAAAAGCCAGGAAAAGGCTCTGAGTCTCGTCAATATGCACATACAACCGCAGGACCATTGCGCAGCTCCGAAGGAGATGTTGCGTGCCTGGTACTTGGGCGCTGGTTTTTAGCGCCCTTAGTACCGCTGCCAGCGAGGATTGAGCGAGAGCGTGTCCAAGGTGTTTGTGCATATTGACGAGACGGATTATCTTTAGCCACCTTTTGACCCCGACATCATGATATTATATATTAATGATATTATATTTTAAGAAGCAGTTGGATTGCTGACAGATCCCATGCGGTCTGCGGCTGCCGGCTTTGACAGATTACTGATTACTGCACCACCGGATTCGATATGTTTTTGAGCGCCTGAGCGCCCGGCATGCGGGGGTGGACATTGACGGAACCGGACCGTGCACTGCCCTGCTCTTCAAGAAGTTCTGCGGCATATTATGGCGCTTGTATAAATGGCGTCTTTTGACATTTAATGGCGTTTGACGAGAAGGAAAGGGGAAAGGAAAAAGGATATGTTATATTGTATTTATTGTGGAACTCCGTTGGAGGATGGAGACCTGTTTTGCACCGGCTGCGGCCAGCCTGTGGCAAATACAGAGAACATACACATGATGCCCGGCCGCGAACCTGTCAGACAGGGGAGTCTTGATCCCACAAATCCTGACATCCGCCCGGAGAGATCTGCCGGGGCAGGAGGGCTTTACTACGGAGAAAGTGGAGGCTCAGGCGGAATGGGCGACGGGGATGACCCGGGTCCGGGAAAGAACAGGATCGCCATTATTATAGCAGGAATTGCATTTGCGGTGATCATTTGTGCTTTTTTCCTTCTTCTGACGGGCGGGTTTTTTAAGAAAGATAAAGACACAAAAGAAGAGGAAACTGTGGCTTATCAGGAACCGGGCTCTGATGAAGAGGAGAGTGTTTCCGGACCTGACGGATCCGGGCAGGAAGCTGAGGACGGGGAAATCCCGGATGACGGGGAGGCCTCCGGACAGCCGGAGGAGGAAGCGCCGGCTGCTGAACCTGCTGAGCAGGAAGCGGCTCCCGCGTCTGAAGAACCGGTCGATGAAGAAAAAGACGGGACAGGGGCAGCTCCTGCCGGGAGCCAGTCCGGCACGCCGGCTGAGCAGTCTGATCTGTCACAGGCGGCAGAAACTCCGCTGGATCAGCAGAAGAGTGATACAGCGGCTCAGGAGAATGCCGCTGCAAAAAAACAGGCGGCAGAAGAGCAGAATAAAAAGAATCCTTCCGGCCGGGAGAATATGAGCGGCGTCGATTCCACGGAAAAGCTGAAAGAGGAGCCCGTTGCGACCTCGGGCGACAGCAGCTATATACTGGCTGACAGCGACAAAAGGACTTACAGCAGGGAAGAACTGAGCAGACTGGATGACTATACTCTCCAAATGGCCATTAACGAGCTGTACGCCAGGCATGGAAGAAAGTTCAAGACACCGGAGATTCAGGAGTATTTTGACGGGAAATCCTGGTATGACGGGACGATCAGCCCTGAAGAGTTTGACGGCAATGAAGCCGCCTATTTCAATAATTATGAGATGAAAAACCGCGAGCTGATGGCAAAGATCCGTGACGAGAGAGCCGCTGCCGGGAGCCAGCGTTAGAAACAAGTTGGATGGAAGAGAAGAATACAGACAGAATAGGAGTTGGATGGAAGAGAAGAACACAGACAGGACAGAGAATGAGAAGCTTATGACCGGAACAGGGACACCCGCCGGGGAGGATTCCACTTCGGATCGCGATGCGTCCGCCCGAAAGACCGGATCCTCCGGCGGGAAGTGGAAGATTGTCCTTGTCCTGTTGGCTATAATCCTTGCGGGATGCGCTTACGGCTGGCATTACTGGAATCTCCCGGAACAGCAGCTGAAACGTATCCTTCAGGAGTCGGAAGAGTTCCTGGCGAAGGGCGATTATGAAAATGCCGCCTCAGGTTTCACCAGAGCCATGGAGATCGACCCGGACAATACCGGGGCTGTGGAGGGCTGGCTGAAGGCCAGGATGGCAATCGCGGAGGAGGCTGCCCAGGCAGGAGGAGATATAGCCGGGCGCGCCCGTGTCTGCGGCCTTTTTGAGGAGATCATATCTTTCTGTGATGAAAAAACAGATCATGCGGGATCTGAGGCGGATGTTTCCGCCCCGAATGCAGGAGGAACTTCGGAGGCCGCTGCGGCAGGAGAAGCGGCCACGCAGGAGGCCATGGCATCCGCAGCGGGCGAAAAACCTGAGAAGACTGAGGCCTCTGATTCTGCCGGGGACGGCGGGCATCTCGCCGCCATCGTCGGACCTGTGCGCGAAGAGGCTGCGGACCGGCTGGCCCGGCTGCGCAGGGAAATTGCGGAGGATTATGATTCGGTACAATGCGAGACTGTCAGGGAGGACCGGTCCGGAAAGGTGGTCCTTACAGACGGAACAGAAGTGCCTTATACCTGGTATTATGATCTGGTGCAGATCCGGGATGATAATTATCCTCTGGCGGATGAAATCAATGCCGTTCTGGAGGCGCAGAAAGATGCTTTCTTTTCCGGAGAACAGACGAACCCCTCGGCAGGTATAGGAGGTGTGATTACCCGGGCTGAGGGAGATTATCAGGACTATGTCGGCGAAGCCGGTATTTATTCCGGAAAAGGCATACTCAGCATCCGTATGGCTGAAATCAGGTCGGCAGGACTGGCAAGGGCAGGTTTTTTCCGCGGGAAGACATTCCGACTCTCGGACGGAAAGGAACTGACTCTGGCAGATGTGACTGACAGGACGGACTCAGGCTTAAAACACCTGGTAAAAAAGAAGATCCGGGAGTGGTTTGAAAATGAAGGCTATTCCTCTGTTTCCATGTCGGATGTAGAGGACTATATAGATCAGACGGCTCCGGAGGAGCTGAAATTCTGTATCAGGGAAGACGGGATCGTCTATCTGGCAGTCGACCAGGAGATGCCCTTCTTTACCGGTGCGGGGGAAATCCTTGAGATTCCGCTTAATTAAAAGATATTGAAAAAGATATCGAAGCGGGAAATGTTCCAATCTGGTATGATGTGAAGGTCAAAGGCCGGGAAAAGCAGGGGCTGCTTTCCCTTCTTTTTGCCCCGACATCCCGTATATTTTTTGCCCCCGACATCCCGTTTCTTTTTTGCCCCCGACATCCCGTTTATCATCCCGTTTATAAAGAAGGAAGAAAAATCAGTACAGCCGGGAACCAGAGATTCTGGTGTCCCGGCTGTATTATTGTCAAGGGAGTCTCAGAAGGAAGCTTCAGAAGGAAGCTTCTGGTTAGACAATACATTGCAGCTATTCAGGCAACGTATTGCCGCCCCTCAGGCAATGTATTGCCGCCCCTCAGGCAATGTATTGCCGTCGGTCATGCGCTTCATTTCCACTATTCAGGCAATGTATTGCCGCCCCTCAGGTATTGTATTCATCCAGGATATTCTGCAGGGTATCCATGGAAGCCTCCTGGCTCATACAGATGACTTCCGGCATATTCCGGAAAAAGTCATTTAAGAGAGACAAGAGTCCGGGATCACGGATCAGGATGACTTTGCATGCTCCGGAAATATCCTGCAGATGGATGCAAATTAGTCTGTCATCGACCCAGATTCTGCTTCTGGAGGAAGTATTGCCGAAAGATTCCTTTATGATACGCAGGGAGACGTCGTGCTCCCGGATCATTTTCATATAGTCACACAGCAGAAGGAACCGGTCCTCTGGTTGGATCGGATCATACCTTTCTATAGGGTAATCAGGGAGAATTCCGGTCTCCATGAAATCCCGGATGCCTTTTTCGGAGATGATCAAGGTGGCATTGGCCGTGTTCAGGAACTGCATATCTTTTTTTGAGATCTCGAGCAAGGAGCTTTTGATGAAACTCCGATCGGAAAGCTCTTTTTTAACATATTTTTCCAGGGTTCGCTCGTTGAGGATGAAGCCCAGGCCGAAATGCATATGGAAGGAGACAAAATTGTTGCCGTTCCTTCTCTGGCTGTTGCAATACAGCAGGTCCCTGTAGTCTCTGATCTCCACGGTGAGAGGGATGCAGCCGCTCTTGATTTCATTGAATGTCTTTTTAAAAAAAGTGACTGTTTCCTGCTGTTTATGAAGGAGACCAAACTGCAGGTCCTCGGAAAACTGCAGGGCATATTCGTCCGTAATCACCGCGCAGGGGAGAAAGAGAAAAGCCCGGTTTCCCGTCAGCAGGTTTGCGTAATAGTAGTAGAGGTTATAATCGGATACACTTTTGAGGACGGGCAGCATTGTGCTTATGACATTGATATTGCGTACATCGCTGTCCGGGAGAACCTTGTTTTCGTCCAGGGCAAAAATATGCTCGATCTGTATCTTTTTCCTGCTGTGTCCGTCCGCGTCCCCGCATACAGTCCGGATGATATCCATGGTCCTTCTGTCGGGAGGCATACGGATATAAATGTGCGAGTCGGGCTGTTTCTTTACTCTATGAAAGAGATAGGAGAATGTACTCAGAACATTGCTCTCTCCATTCAGTACACGGGAAGCCTGATCAGGTTCGGATAATGATTCGTCGAGGGGTTTTAAAAAGATTGAGGGGGACAGGGGCGGATTGTATTCAAAGCACCTCTGAAGGAAGGCCGCAACTGTCTTTCTGCGAAAGTAGTGTTCAGCTCCGGTCTGGATGATCCTGTATTTTTCCATGAGAACCCCGGTCTCTTCCGGTGTCAGCTTCATGTAGAGGGCCATAAGTTCCACCTGAGCTTCCGAAGAGGGTTTTCGTGTACCGCGAACAATTTTGTACATGGACGAACGGTCGATTTTACAGAAAGAAGCCATCTGGGCAATATTGATTTCCTTGGCAACAATGATGGAGCTGAGCTGTCTGGAAAAAATATTCATGCGTTTCCTCTCCTTTTCCTGCGTATGTCCCTGCGGATGCCTCCAGAGACGAATTGCCGGAGGCAGGACACGTGCGTATAGATGGAATTTAACAGAGTAGCACGCTACTACAATTAAGTATAGAGTGCGATGTTATTATAACAGATATTATGTGCGTATGGGAAATTTTTTTGAAACAAACAGAACACATAAATGCAGAGATAAAAAATACGTTGCCATCCATCCCCTGTCGTGTGCCCGGATACTGACGGCAGCAAAGCTGAGTGATGATAAGTACAATAAAAATAAGGAAAAAATTCATTGCCAGATAAAAAAGATTTGATAGAATGGAATTGATTTGGTAGTATATTTTTTTATGACAATGGTAAACCATATGACAATAGTAAGCTTTATGGTAATTGTAAACATTTTGACAAATAGGAAACGGGCAGATTGATTAAGTCCGCCTGAAAAAAGTGAAAAATGATGCCGATGCACTGTTTTTCACTCGGGAGGTCTGCATCGAAGCGCCGCAGATCTTTCGGACAGCAGGGAAGAGTCCGCATAAGTCACACCCGCACTAAAGGCTCCGCCTGTTTGGAGAAGCTTTCCCGCGTGTCTTTGCACAGAGCGCTTAGTCATGGAGGTTAAAAATGGCAGATCTGGAAAAGATTCTTCGGGAGGTCAGTTATCCCGGAAGAGGTATTACAATCGGAAGAAGCGCAGACGGAAAGAAGGCTGTGATCGCTTATTTCATCATGGGCAGAAGTTCGAACAGCCGCAACAGGGTCTTTGTGACAGAGGGGAACGGCATCCGCACAGAGGCTTTTGATCCTTCCAAAATGGAGGATCCCAGCCTGATCATTTACGCACCGGTCCGTGTACTCGGAAATAAGACGATCGTCACAAACGGCGACCAGACAGACACGATCTATGACGGCCTTGACAGGCAGATGACCTTTGAACAGTCTCTCCGCAGCCGTGAATTTGAGCCCGATGCTCCCAATTATACACCCAGGATCTCTGGAGTACTCCATGTGGAGGCGGGAAATTACAATTTTGCCATGTCCATTCTGAAATCGGACGACGGTGACCCGGCTTCCTGCCTGAGGCAGACATTTGCCTATGAGAAGCCCGCCGCAGGCACCGGCCGTTTCATCTCCACATACCAGGGAGACGGAAATCCGCTTCCTTCCTTTGCAGGAGAACCCGTGAAGCTTGAGTTTGACCAGGCGTTCACGGCAGATATAGATACATTTGGGGAGCGCATCTGGAAGGCTCTCAATGAGGACAACAAGGTCTCCCTGTTTGTGCGTTTCATCGATATAGAAACAGGAGAGACAGAAAGCCGCATCATCAACAAGAATGTGTGATCTTCCGGTCAAAAAGTCAGTAACAGAAAGGAATTCAAATGAGTACAGAGAACATTGCAATCACAGAACTTCCCCTGAAATATGGCTGTAACCCCAATCAGAAGCCTTCCCGTGTTTACATGGAAGACGGCAGCGCTCTGCCCGTCACAGTCCTGAACGGCCGTCCCGGCTACATCAACCTGCTGGACGCCCTGAACGGATGGCAGCTGGTCAAAGAGCTGAAGGCAGCGACCGGAAAACCCGCGGCGACTTCCTTTAAGCATGTCTCCCCCGCGGGAGCGGCAATCGGACTTCCCCTCTCCGAGGTGGAGAAGAAGATCTACTGGGTTGAGGACGCGGGTGAGCTAACACCCCTTGCAAGCGCCTATGCCCGCGCCCGCGGCGCGGACAGGATGTCCAGCTTCGGTGATTTCATCTCGCTGTCCGACAAGTGCGACGCCTGCACAGCCATGCTGATCAAGCCCGAGGTTTCCGACGGCATCATCGCACCCGGTTATGACGAGGACGCTCTGGAGATCCTGAAGAGCAAAAAGAAGGGCAATTACTGCATTCTTCAGATGGATCCGGATTATGTCCCCGCCCCCATCGAGAAGAAGCAGGTCTACGGCATTACTTTTGAGCAGGGCCGCAATGAGCTGGTCGTTGACGACGCTCTTTTCTCCAATATTGTGACCAAAAACAAAGATCTTCCCGCGGCAGCCCGGGATGATATGGCGATCGCTATGATCACCCTGAAATATACTCAGTCCAATTCCGTCTGCTACGTCAAGGGCGGTCAGGCCATCGGTATCGGAGCCGGACAGCAGTCCCGCATCCACTGCACACGCCTTGCCGGCCAGAAGGCCGACAACTGGTACCTGCGCCAGTGCCCCAAGGTTCTCAATCTTCCTTTCAAAGAGGATGTGCGGCGTGCTGACAGGGACAATGCAATCGACCTCTACATGGGCGAGGAGTACATGGATGTACTCGATGACGGAAAGTGGCAGGCGCTCTTTACTGAGAAGCCCGCTGTTCTCACTGCGGAAGAGAAGAAGGAATGGCTGGCGGGCAACACCGATGTAACACTCGGTTCCGACGCATTCTTCCCCTTCGGCGACAATATCGAGAGAGCTTATCGCAGCGGCGTGAAGTATGTGGCACAGCCCGGCGGCTCCATCCGCGACGACAACGTCATCGCTGCCTGTGACGCGCACGACATGGTCATGTGCTTTACCGGCATCCGCCTCTTCCACCATTGATCATACAGCCGTAATAGGACAGCAGTTTGTAAACAGCAGTCCGGAAAAAACGGTCCGAAAACAGCAATTCGCAAACAATAATCCGGAAAAAGCAATCCGGAAACAGCAGTTTGTAAACAGCAGTCCGGAAAAAACGATCCGGAAAAAAAGATCCGGAAACAGCAATTCGGAAACAACAGTCCGGGACAGGAGATTCTGCCCCGGACTGAGATTTGAGCAGGTGATTCAAGATGCGTATAGGAACAGGATATGATGTCCACAAGCTGGCAGAGGGCAGGAAACTCATTCTGGGTGGAGTGGAGATTCCTTATGAAAAAGGTCTGCTGGGTCATTCGGACGCAGATGTCCTGGTGCACGCCATTATGGATGCGCTTCTGGGAGCTGCTGCCCTGGGAGATATCGGCCTTCACTTTCCGGACAAGGATCCTGCATATAAAGGGGCGGATTCGCTCGAGCTCGCCCGCAGGGTTTCCGGAATCCTGGCGGAGAACGGCTATCTCATTGAAAATATTGATTCGACCGTGATCGCGCAGGCTCCCAGACTGAGACCTTATATTGATGAAATGCGCGCGAATATTGCCAGAGCTCTGGATCTGGATGTAACCCAGGTCAGCGTAAAGGCGACTACAGAAGAGCATCTGGGATTCACCGGACGAGGAGAGGGAATCTCCGCGCAGGCTGTGGCCCTGATCACTTCGCCCCGGGATCTGACCGCCAGCCGGGTGGATCTCATGGAGGCCGCCGACATTGGCGGGTGTTCATCCTGTCCTATGCGGCGGGCGGGGGAAGATAGTCCTGCAGACTGACCCGGAAACTGAAAAAAGTAGAATAAATGCTCCGCGGGGATAACCGCGCGCAGGCACCAGCCAACGAAAAACAAGAAAAAGGAACTGCGGCAGGCTGAGCAGATCATTTTGCTGCAGACACCTGGATACACAAAAGTTAAAGAGGGACTGTAAATGATCAGAATTTACAACACAATGTCGAAGCGCAAAGAGGATTTTGTTCCTCTCAAAGAGGGAAAGGTCGGGATGTATGTCTGCGGCCCCACCGTCTACAACCTGATTCATATCGGGAACGCTCGTCCTATGATCGTCTTTGACACCGTCCGCAGGTATTTCGAATACCGGGGATACGAAGTAAACTTCGTCTCCAATTTCACGGATGTCGATGACAAGATCATCAATAAGGCAAAAGAAGAGGGTGTCGACGCCAGCGTTATTTCCGAGCGCTATATAGAAGAGTGCAAAAAAGACATGGCGGCCATGAATATCCGCCCTGCCACGACACATCCGCAGGCGACCCTGGAAATCGGGGGCATGATCAAGATGATCGAAAAGCTCATCGATACCGGCTACGCCTATGTGGCAAAGGACGGCACCGTCTACTACCGCACCCGCAAGTTCAGGGATTACGGCAAGCTCTCCCACAAGGATCTTGACAATATGCAGACCGGCCTGCGCATGCTGGCGGTCACCGGCGAGGACCAGAAGGAAGATCCGCTTGACTTCGTTCTCTGGAAACCCAAAAAAGAAGGCGAGCCTTTCTGGGAATCCCCCTGGTGCCAGGGCCGTCCGGGCTGGCACATCGAGTGCTCGGTCATGAGCAAGGAGTACATCGGAGATACGATCGATATCCACGCAGGCGGCGAAGATCTGGTGTTCCCGCACCACGAGAACGAGATCGCCCAGTCCGAGGCGGCCAACTGCTGCACATTTGCCCGCTATTGGATGCACAATGCCTTCCTTAATATCGACAACCGCAAGATGTCCAAGTCCCTGGGCAACTTCTTTACCGTCAGGGACATCCTGGACCAGTACGACGGACAGGTCCTGCGCTATTTCATGCTCTCTGTCCAGTACCGCAGCCCCCTGAATTTCAGCAGGGAACTCATGGAGTCCGCAAAGACTTCCTACGAGCGGATTGTCAACTGCGCGGAGAACCTCCGCTTCCTGCTTGAGAAGGCAGCCGGCGCGGGCAGAACTCCCGAGACTGATGGCATGACGGAGGCAGAGGAGGCCATGCTGGCCGAAGCTGATGCCTTCCGCACTCAGTTTGAGACAGCGATGGACGACGATTTCAATACCGCAGACGGTATTTCCGCGGTCTTCGAACTTGTCAAGTGGATCAACAGCAACGCAAATGAGAAATCTTCCGCGGCCTTCCTCAAGAAGCTCAATGACGAACTGGAAGCCCTCACCGACGTGTTTGGCCTGATCCTTGTCCGCGACAAGAGTCTGGATGACGATCTGGCAGCCTATGTTGAGGCTCAGATCGCAGCCCGCCAGGCGGCACGCAAAGCCCGCGATTTCGCCAGGGCTGACGCCATCCGCGATGAGCTCAAAGCCAGGGGCATCATTCTCGAAGATACCAGGGAAGGTGTGAAATGGAAAAAGGCCTGAGGCGGAAGTGAAAAGGCCTGAGGCGGAAGTAAAGCAAGCCTGAGAAGGATAAAAAGCCTGAGGCGGAAGTAAAAGTCTGAGGCGGAAAACAAAACAGCCTGAGACGGGAGAAAGAAGCCCCGGAGCGCAAGCCCGGGGCTTTTGCATTTCAGATGTGGAGGAACAGATGGGAGAGAGCCCGTTCGGAGAAGAATCACTGATCGAAAAAGAAAAAAAAGAGACCGGCACATCGGGGGCGGAGGACCGGACAGAATCCGAATCCGGCGATAACCGGGAAAATTTCCTGAAAGCTGTCGATATCTTTGCCCTGAACGGAATGGATGTGGACATAAGGACTTATTCTCCGCTGGCTCTTGCCTTCCTGGGAGACGCGGTCTACTCTCTGTTTATCCGGACTACAGTGGTGGCCAGAGGCAACAGGCAGGCAGAGAAACTTCACAATGAGACGACCAGAATGGTCCAGGCAAGGAAACAGTCGGCGATCGGAAAGGCAGTTTACGACCTGCTGTCACCCCAGGAACAGAAAATTTACCGGAGAGGCAGGAATTCGCATCCCATGCACCACGCCAGGGGAGCCTCATTGGAGGAGTATCTGCATGCGACTGCGCTGGAGACCCTCTGCGGCTATCTGTTTCTGCAGGGTGAGACGGAGAGGATCGCCGAGATCCTCAGACAGGGGATCGAACTGACCGCAAGGAGAAACGGGGAACTGATGTTTTGAGCGTTTTTTTACGCAAGTCCACGGAAATCCACTGAAATCCCGCCTGGAAGCCTGGTAAAGATTCCGGGCGGCCATGCTGCGGCATGGAGAAAAACTGAGAAATACGAGAGAGCGGAAGAAAAGTTTCTTGCGCGAAAGGGTTTGTAAAACAGGTATATAAAATATATGCAGGACAGGAATACACACAGATCTGAGAACAGCAGCATTAGAGGTGGTCACAGGAGGGAGCGGACTAATGCCGAAGAGGGGCAGAGGACTTTCCGCTCTTCCGGGACAGGGAAAAACCGCAGCCGGGAGGAGAACCGGTATCAGGAGGAGAGAGACCGGTATTCCCGCAGGGAGAGCTCCAGGAGCACAGGGCTCCGGGACGGGGAGACAGACGAGAACCGGATTGAGGGAAGAAATGCCGTGATTGAGGCCTATAGGGCCGGAAGAACGATTGAAAAGATTTTCCTGCTGGAAGGTCCTGCCGAAGGAGCCATGCAGACAGTGCTTCGTCTTGCCAAAGAAAAGCATACTCCGATCCGTTTCCTCAGCCGTCAGCGGCTGGACCAGATGTCTCAGACCGGAAAACACCAGGGGGTAATTGCCCAGGCGGCGGCTTTTCATTACAGCGAGATAGAAGATTTGTTTTCCAGGGCTGCGGAGAAGGGTGAGTATCCCTTCTTTGTTCTGCTGGATCAGATCGAAGACCCGCACAATCTCGGGGCTATCATCAGGACCGCCAACCTGGCGGGAGCTCACGGAGTCATCATTCCAAAGGACCGCGCGGCAGGCCTGACGGCGACAGCTGCCAAGACTTCCGCCGGGGCTGTTCACTACACACCTGTGGTCAAGGTGACAAATCTTGGCCGGACAATGGAGGAACTCAAAAAACGCGGGCTCTGGTTTGTCTGCGCGGATATGGGGGGAACGCCTATGACCCAACTGTCCATGACCGGCCCGATCGGGCTGGTGATCGGAGCGGAGGGAAGCGGGGTCAGCCGTCTTGTCAAAGAAAAATGTGACATGACAGCGGCTATTCCCATGAAGGGTCAGATTGATTCCCTCAATGCGTCTGTAGCTGCGGGAGTCCTCATGTATGAAATCGTCCGCCAGAGAGAAGCTGCGGGGAAAGTATAACCACAAATATGTAAGAAGCCGCGGGGAAAGCGGCAGAAAATGCCGGGTCAGCTCGTGCTGCTCTTACATATGAGTCTGAGAGCCATGCGCATAAGCACAAATATGAATAAAGAATATTATGAAAGCCTGGAGGACGATGAACTGATCGCCCTCTCCAGGGAGCAGGACAGCAGGGCGATTGAGGCGCTGATCAGCCGCTATAAGGGCATGGTCCTCAAGAGAGCAAGGTCCATGTACATACTGGGAGGAGACTCCGAGGACCTGATTCAGGAGGGGATGATCGGCCTGTTCAAGGCCCTCCGGGATTATGACTGTGGGAGAGACGCGAGTTTTGCCACATTCGCGGCACTGTGTGTGTCCCGCCAGCTTTATACTGCCGTGCAGGCCTCGGGGAGAAAAAAGCACATGCCGTTGAATACAGCGGTCTCGCTCAATGCCCCTGTAAACAACGGCAGCGAGACCGGAAGCGAGGCAGGCATACAGCTGGAGGATTCTGTCTCCGAGGAACAGGGCACCCTGCTTTCGTCCGGTTACGGGTTCAATCCCGAAAAGATACTGATCGACAGGGAAAATCTCCTGCGTCTGCAGGAGCATATTGAGTCGGAACTCAGCCCCTTTGAAAAGGAGGTCCTGGATCTCCATCTGACAGGAATGAATTATGTCGAGATAGCGCACATTCTGAACCGTGACGAAAAGTCTACGGACAATGCCCTGCAGAGGATCCGGGCAAAGGTGAGGAACTTCAAAGATCAATAATCAATGACCAATGATCTGCCTGCGGCGGTGCGAATGGGGGTATCCGGGAGGTTTTATATCAGTTATGTACAGTTTTTTTGCTACTATTTCACGGATGAAGTATATCGAGAGATGGGCCCTGATGAGAAGCACCCGGCCTGAAAACCTCTCGGAACATGCTCTCGAGGTGGCTTCGATCGCCCACGCCCTGTGTGTGATTGGAAATAAACGCTACGGCAGGCAGCTGAATGCGGAACGCGCTGCAATGCTGGGGCTCTATCACGACGCGACCGAGATTATCACGGGAGATATGCCCACTCCTGTAAAATACCACAGCAGTAATATAAGAAAGGCTTATGGCATGGTGGAAGAGGCGGCAGCAGGGAGGCTCCTGGGCCTTCTGCCGGAGGACCTCAGGGAATCCTTTGAAGAGATCCTGCTTCCTGCAAAAGACGGGGATGAACTTTCTGATTCCGAGAGATATCTCAGGCGCCTCGTCAAGGCGGCGGACAAGCTGTCTGCCCTCATTAAGTGTATCGAAGAGGAAAACGCAGGAAACGCAGAGTTCCGGACAGCCAAGATATCCACGGCCGCCATGATCGATAGTCTGTCGGAGGAACTCCCGGAGGTAAGGGATTTCTGCAGGGATTTCCTGCCCGCTTACGGCAGGACTCTCGATGAACTGCTGTAGCAGACAGGACTCTTGATGAACTGCTGTAGCAGGCAGGACTCTCGATGAACTGCTGTAGCAGGCAGGACTCTCGATGAACTGCTGTAAGCAGACGGGACTTTCAATGAACTGCTGTAAGCAGGCGGGACTCTCGATGAACTGCTGTAAGCAGACGAAAGCTCCGCATAATCTGATCTGCCGGGGTACGGGGCATGAAGGGACCGGAACCGGGGCAGTGAGGGGAGGATTTCATGCTTATTTCTGTTCTTACTATTATGCCGGAACTGTTTGCAGACTTATTAAACAGTCCCGTGCTGGCGCGGGCTGTGCGCAAGGGGGAACTCGAGCTGGAAATCGTGGATATACGCGACTATGCACCCGGGAGCTTCCGGCATATCGATGACTCGCCCTTCGGGGGAGGAGCCGGGATGGTGATGCGGTGCCAGCCGGTCCTGGATGCCCTGCGCAGCTGCAGGGCTAGAGGAAAAGAGGTGTACGGGCAGGAGGGCGCCTCCCGCAGACGCACTGTGATCATGAGCCCTGCGGGGACTCCATATACCCAGGAAAAAGCAAGGGCTTTTTCCGGGCTGAGCCATCTGATCCTCATCTGCGGGCACTATGAGGGAATGGATGCCCGAATTTATTCCCATGCGGATGAACAGGTCTCCATCGGCGACTATATCCTGACAGGAGGGGAACCTGCCGCCCGGGTCGTGATCGACTCCATCGCCCGTCTGCTTCCGGGAAGCCTGCGGGACGCAAGCACCCGGGAGGAATCTTTTGAGAACGGCCTTCTGGAATATCCGCAGTACACACAGCCTGCTGTCTACGAGGGAGAGGCGGTTCCTGAAGTCCTCCGCTCAGGGAACCATGAAAAAATCCGCAGATGGAGACTGCAGCAGTCGCTCCTGCTGACCAGAAAAATGCGGCCGGATCTGTTCGCTGCACATGTCCTGACAGCGGAGGAAGAGGAGCTTCTGGCAGAGGCCGACAGGGAGCCGGACAATACTGTTTCTGTCGAATAAATCAGTGATCAGGCGATATATAAAACAGGGACAGGCCGGACTGAAAATAAAGACAGTCCTGACTTAGTACAGGGCTATGCCGGATTAAAAACAGAAAAAGGATGTATTTAATACAGATACAAGCCGGCCTTAAAGGCTGAGGGAAAGCCCGGGCAGATCAGAAAGAGATCTGCCCGGGTCTTAATATGACACGGCCCCCGTAATGTATTTTCCGCCTTGCGGCGGACGCGGGCCGGTCGGGGGTAGAGGGCGGCGTGGCTGCCTCTACCCTATTTGTTATCATAGAAAATTGGTTATGGGTACAGTTATCCTTGACTGACTGCATCAAGTGTGTTATATAGTATATATAACAGATAAAACAAAAACCATGTCCGGGACAATGTTCCTCCTCACAGAAAGGAGGTGAGAATCATGGCAGAATATAGAAAACCCAAAGAAAAAGACCTGTACTCCATTCTGGGTGTTGAACGCGGAGCAGACGGGGCACAGATTAAAAAAGCATACAGAAAACTTGCGAAAAAGTATCACCCGGATTCCAATAAGGGAGACAGCGCGGCGGAGAAGAAGTTCAAGGATATTTCCGAAGCAAACGCTATTCTGGGAGATCCTGAGAAGAGAAAAATATATGATGAATTCGGATATGCGGCTTTTGAGAGCGGCATGGATCCCAAGGAATATGCGAAACGGATGCATGAAGCGAAGGCGGCCGGATTCGGAGGCGCCGGCGGCTTCGGCAATTTCGGCGGTTCATTCCGGGGCTTCGGAGGAGCCGGGGCGGAAGGTTTCGGCTCAGGAGCTTTCGGAGGCGGCGGAGGCAGCAGGACCGGATTTTTCCGCAGCGGGGACGGTACTTATTCAAGCTTCAGTTTTGAAGGCGGCGATTCCGACTACAGCGATCTTTTTGAAAATCTGTTCGGAGGCGCCACAGGAACCGGCAGGGGAACGGGAAGCTTCAGGTCTTCCGGTACAGGCACCAGAGGAGCGGGAAGCGGCGGCTTCAGGCGCGCGGGTGCCGGGGGTACCGGCCAGGGCAGTTCCTACAGCTATTACGGGGACGGTGCACCGCCCGAGAATCTGGATGTGACGACGTCTGTGCGGATCTCCTTTGAAGAAGCTGTTCTGGGCTGTGACCGCACGATCCGTCTGATGAAGGATGACGGCAGCGGCACACAGACCCTGCGCGTCCATATCCCTTCCGGCATTGACGACGGAAAATCAGTCCGTCTGCGCGGCAAAGGACATATGTCCGCTGACGGAAAAAGGAGGGGCGATCTTCTCCTCAAAGTCTCGGTTGATGCTTCTAAAGATTTTACAAGGAAGGGGCAGGATATCTTCACAACGGTCTATGTGCCGTTTACGACGGCAGTATTGGGCGGAGAGGCTCAGGTTCTGCTGCCGAACGGCAAAAAGATCATTTGCAAGGTTCCGCCCGGGACGGATGCGGGCAAAAAGATCAGGATCCGCGGCAAGGGGATCCAGATAGAAAAAAGCAGCGCCCCAGCAGGTGACCTCTTTGTCACAGTCCAGGTCCGCGTCCCCGCTAACCTGACAGAAGCGGAGATCAAAAAGCTTCGGGAGTTTGAAAAAATGAACAGGGAACTGCACTCCGGCGGGACATCAGCTGGTAAATGATGCAAATGATAAAGAAGCTGCATGACCTGAAGAGAAGACGAAATACAATCCCCTGATGACCTGACGGGAGGGCTTAAAGCTGGAATCTTCATAGAGAAAGCAGGAATCTACATAGAGAAAGCAGGTATCTGTATAGAGAAAAATTAGATATCTGTACAGAGAAAAGAAGACATCTGCGCAGAGAAAAAGAAAAGGACAGGAATTTTCCGTGCCCGGAAAGGCGGGCGGAATCATTCCTGTCCTTCTTTTTTGTTTTAATAGAGAATCTTTACCGGAAGCAAAGATGTAATACCGGATGAAGGGTAAAGGTTCATCATCTGGAAGGCTTATGCTGCAGTCAGCTGTCGAAAACCTCTGTCTGCCGGAGCCGGATCATCAGAATGTCCGAATGCGGATCTGAGCAATACATTCCGGGAAGCCTTCGTGTTCTCACTTCGAATTAGCGAAGCATGGAACCGGACATGACCATCTTCATAACTTCGGATGTGCCCTCGTAGATCTCGCAGATCTTGACGTCGCGGAGCTTGCGCTCAACACTGTACTCACGGCAGTAGCCATAGCCGCCCATGTACTGAACAGCGTGACGGCAGACATCGTTCGCGATGGTGGAAGCGAAGAGCTTAGCCTGTGCAGCGAGGAAGTTGTAGTTCTCGTGGTTGTCCTTGGCAACAGCTGCCTGCCAGGTCAGAAGACGGGCTGCGTTGATGTTTGCCTGATCCTCAGCCATACGGAACTGGGTGTTCTGGAAAGCGGTGATGGGCTTGCCGAACTGCTTTCTCTCTTTGCAGTACTTGATGGCTTCGTCAAGAGCGCCCTGAGCGATACCGACAGACTGTGCAGCGATACCGATACGGCCGCCGTCGAGAGCCTTCATGGCAACCTTGAAGCCCTTGCCTACGCCGCCGAGGATGTCGTCTTTGTGGACGCGGACGTTGTTGTAATAAACCTCAGCGTTGGAAGCGCCGCGGATACCCATACGCTTGATGTCGGGCTGAACTTCGACACCGGGAGTTTCCTTGGAAACGAGGAATGCAGTCATTCCCTTGTGAGCAGGGACGGACTTGTCGGTAAGAGCGAATACCAGGAAGGTATCAGCGAAACCGGAGTTGGTTGTGAAGATCTTGGCGCCGTTGATTACGTAGTAGTCGCCATCCTGCTCTGCGGAAGTGGTAGCACCTGCAACGTCGGATCCGGCATTGGGCTCTGTCAGGCTGAAGCAGCCGACCTTGGAACCATCAACCAGGGGACGAAGCCATTTCTCTTTCTGCTCGGGAGTTGCGAACTCATCGATGATACCCGCGCAAAGAGAAGTGTGAACAGAAAGGGTCAGGCTGGTGCTGGCGTCGACCTTGGAGATTTCTTCCATCATCAGAGTGTAGGTCAGAACGTCCATGCCTGTGCCGCCGATTTCCTCTGAGAAAGGAATGCCGAAGAAGCCGAGCTCCTGCATCTGCTGAACAAGGCCCATGTTCATCTTCTCATTCTCATCCATTTCCTCTGCTGCTGCGGCAACCTGCTCCTGAGCAAATTTGCGGAAAAGTTCCTGCATATCCTTCTGCTCGTCTGTCAACTGAAAGCTTACCATATTATGCCTCCTCATAAAAAATGTGTGCATAGTGCCGGACTTTCAGCCGCCCGGCGTCAATTGAATTTCTAATAATTAGCATACTAACTATT
>Ga0310695_10001740_pt1 | contig 49354 bp, 63 predicted proteins | sample RumenRJG_04DNA_FD_203882 | JGI IMG/M metagenome (GOLD analysis project Ga0310695, IMG submission 203882) | Bovine rumen microbial communities from Lethbridge, Alberta, Canada - RJG_04 (v2) (version 2) | ecosystem: Host-associated > Mammals > Digestive system > Stomach > Rumen | place: Canada... | reverse complement strand
TAACGCACGGGAACAGGCAGAGCTAAGCAAACTTGCAGCTTCACGCCTTATGGCTTCCGAGAGTTGGAACCAGCTATTTAGCGACCTTAGTACGCTTTCGGCTAAGACCATTAACAAGCTCATGGCAGATATTAACAGCCAAAAGGTAACGCTTTCCGCACAATTCAACCCGGCAGACTTGAAGGCCATAAACGACCAGCTACAGAAGGCAAAGGACGAACTACACCATCGTAACCCGTTCTTAGCCCTACGCGACAGCCTACGCGACCTTAGAGCCGCCATGCAAGCCGAAAGTTTGCTGGACGATAAAGACCCGTTTATACAGAGCTTGCAGAAAAAGAAAGAGGAATACCAAAAATATACGCAAGCCATTAACAGCGGCGACCAAACGCTGGCAGGTGCAGCTAAGCAAGCCTTCGCGGATTTGCTACAGGAAGGCGGTAGCTACATAGACTACCTGCGGAACCGTATAGCAGCCCTTAACGGTCAGAAGATAAAGCTGGGCGTAGAGTTCACGGGCGACGATGAATTAGCAAAGCTTGAAGCCACGCTAAACAAAGAGACGGGCGCAACGAAGACGTTTAAGGATAGTCTAAAGGACACATTCTCCAGCGTAGGAAGTTCGATAGACTTTGTAAACGGAGCCTTCGACAGCGTAGTAGGCGGCATGAAGAAAATGGGTATTCAGATGGACGAAGAAACGGAAACCATACTTAACGACTTAGGCGGTATTATGGACGGCGCGAGCAACATAGCCAGCGGCATAGCCACAGGAAACCCGCTTAGCGTTATACAGGGTTCAGTAGGTTTGCTTTCTTCCGCTTTCGACCTATTCAACAGCCGCGACCGCGATGCCGAAAAGTCTATTAAGAGACACCAAGAGGCCGTTACCCGGTTAGGACGCGCTTACAACCAGCTACGGCACGAAGTGGATAAGGCGTTAGGCGAAAGCACCTACAAAAACCAAAAGTCCATGATTGACAACCTACGCGCACAGCAGAGAGAGATACGCGGTATGATTGAAGACGAAAAGGACAAGAAAAAAACCGATTGGGATAGAATCGGAGAATGGGAAGAGCAGATAGCCGAAGCCAGCCGCGAGATTGAGAACATTATCGAAGAAATAACGAAGAATATTACCCAAACGACAGCTAAAGACCTGTCTAACCAGCTTGCAGACGCTTTAGTAGAAGCTTTTGAAGCCGGAGAGGACGCGGCTGACGCTTTCGGAGAGGTAGCTAACGACGTTCTAAAGAACGCGGTTAAGAACGCCCTAAAGTTGCAGTTCTTAGAGCAGCCACTACAGGCAGCTATTAAGCAGTTGCAGAAGGATATGGGCTTTAACGAAGAGGGCGTAGGAAGCTTTAACGGGCTTTCGCCAGCAGAACAGGCACGTTTTAAGGACGCGGTATCGAAGGCCGGGGCTAACTTCGCGGAAGCCATGAAGCTATACGAAGACCTTTTCGACGAGTTAGACGAAAAAGACCCCAGCACGCTAAGCGGAGCCATCAAGGGAGCCAGCCAAGAAAGTATAGACCTATTGGCCGGGCAAGCCAACGCGGTAAGAGTAAACCAAGTAACCTCGCTCGACATTCTACGCAACCAGCTTGCAAGGCTTTCAAATATCGACGCTAACGTAGGAGTGATAGCCGGGCGACTTCTTACGATTATTAACAAGCTCACGACCCCAGCCGATGACGGCTTACGCGGGCAGGGCATAACGGACTAAGATATTATGGAGTTCAAAGAGCTAAAGAAGGCTTTAGCCGCCGAAGCAAAGGCGGCGGGCATTTGTTCGGAATGGTACGACAAAATCCTGACGGCGACCACAAAGGAAAGGCTAATAGCCCTGTATTTTGGCGGTTTTGACTTTGTGGAAGAAAACGATTTCCCAAGCGAACCGTTACGCCGGGAGTTCGACGATATTAGGCGACATTACAACGTATATGAAGCCGAAGCGTTCAGCACTAAGAACCCGCGAAGACTTGTAGCCTATACAGGCGCACACGGTACAGCGGAATATAGTAACTTTGCAGCCGCGCAGCTTTGGGCGCGTCCGGGTGCAGAGGTACACGTTAAGGCCAGCGGCAACGCAGTTGTTACCGTATATGTAGCAACAGGCGCAAAAGTTGATATCACGGCAAGCGAGAACGCCCGCGTTATAGCTTTCCTTCACGGCGGGGAGCTTACACAGAACGCAGATGGCAACGCAGTAATAAAAATTAAAAATAAGTAATTATGGCAACTGAACAGAATTTAATATTAAACCTTCCGTTCGACGATTTCAGCGGCTCCGATACAGCCTACGATTATTCGCAGTACCGCCACGACGCAGCAGTAGAGAACGCGGACTTTATTAGCGGACGCATGGGTAACTGCATACACTTCGACGGAACGGGAAAGGCCGAGATTAACAGCAACATAGTTACGTTATCCGGCAACTTTACCATACTTGCATGGGTTAAGACAAACACCATGCCGGACGGCTATAGCGGTAAGAAGTTAGGAATATTCTGTAACACCGCCCAGCTTGAAGGCTACCGCGACTATTGGATGGACGTAACGCCCGGTAGGTGGTACTTCATTGTGCTACGAAAGACAGGCAACCGCGTAGAAGTCCTATTAGACAACCAGCACGTTACGAACTTAGGACTACCAGCCACGCTAACGGGTATTAGTATTCTTCAAGATGTCTACAGCAGCGAAAACGCCTACGCGGACTTAGACGAAGCGAAGATTTACAACGTAGCCCTAACGGACGCGGAAATAGGTAACATTCTGACAACCGCGAACACTATTACCTACCTTCTTAACGGCAACGACTTGAAGGAAATGGGTATTAGGGTAGAGAGCAGCGAAGGCGTTTTAGACCTTCCCAAGCTTAAAACCCCGGCTTCTAACGATTGGCCGGACTATCACGGAAAGGTTATAGACCTTACGGACAAAAGGTTTGAGGAAAGGGAAATTACCCTTAACTGCTGGATGAAGGCTAACGGAAAGATAGACTTTACCGAACGCCTTAACCACCTCTACGACATTCTAAGGGCAGACGGTACGCAACGCCTTTACATAGGCATCCACCCGACCAAGCCGCTTGTTTACGAAGTCTATAGCGAAGACGGTATAGCACCATCAAAACGCTGGCACGACGAAATGATGATAGGCACGTTTACGCTAAAGCTAAAGGAACCCGACCCGGTTAAGCGAGTAATACGCCACCAGCGACGCAACAACGCCACAAAGACCGTTTCCGTAGCCTTCAACAGCCCGAAGATGGTTAATATATATTGGGGCGACGGTACGAAGACCGAAGACGTTTACGGCGACCATACCGGGAACAACGCTATTACGCACACCTACGAAAACGATGGTATTTACTTTATCATCGTAGCGGGCGTTATTGAGGAAATAACCGACTTCACTACAAACGGCATTATTGTATGGAACAAATTGTAATAAGACACCCTAACGGCGACTTATTGCCTTTGTTCAGCAAGCAGAATGTTAGCACCGTTAGCAAGGCTACCCAAAAAGTAGCTTTGCTTTCGGACGATTTGCTAAGTATAACGCTTTCGTCAGCGGAACCGCTGAACATTGGTTTAGGCGACGTTATCAATGTCTACGGAAGGGGCTACAGGCTTAACCAGCTACCCAGCATTACCAAGGCCGGGGAACGGCGTTATGATTACGAACTTACCTTAGAGGGCGCACAATACGACCTCATAGACGTTACTTTCCAGCTACCCGAAGGCTGTTACGGCGAAAACCTATACACGGACTTAGCGGGCATGATAGACGCGCTTAATTGGAACGTAAGGCGCGTTTTCGGCACGAAGTGGACTATTAGCACAAGCCTAACGGGAACGCCCTACAAAAACCTTACCGTTACGGGTAAGAACTGCCTACAGGTAGCCCAAGAGATTTGCAGCGAATTTGAAGTAGAGTTCAAGGTAACTATTACAGGCAACACCGTAACGATGGAGTTTGTAAATTCGGTAGGCATTACCCACGACTTCACGCTAAAGTACGGCAAGGGCAAAGGATTGTACCAGCTACATCGTACCAACGTAAACAACGCCGGAGTAACTACCCGCCTGTTTTGCTTTGGCAGCGGCGAGAACTTAGGGAACAGCTACCGCCATACCAAGCTGTGCCTACCCGATAAGACCCGCCTAACGTCGTATATTGAAGACGCGGCGGCTATAGCAGAGTACGGCGTAAAGGAAGGCGAAAAAGTCTTTGAGGATATACGCCCGGAGCGAGTAGGAAGCGTTACGGCGTTAGAGTCCGGCGATATTCTTAGCTTCTACGATACCGCTATGGATTTCGATCTAAACGAGAAGGACGGCGAAGGGAATACTATTTACCTTATTCCCGGCACAGCGGCACAAATTAAATTTGTTTCCGGCAACCTCGGCGGCTATACTTTCGACTTGCACAGCTACGACCACACGTCTAAGAAGTTTACTATAAACCAATTCACGGACGAAAACGGCGTTAAGTTCCCGGACACCTCTACGGCGGCGCGTCAGTTTGCAGCGGGCGACGAATACATCATTACCCAAATAAACCTGCCTTCCAGCTATATAACAGCAGCAGAGACGAAGCTACAGACAGAGGGAACGGCGGCACTTGCAAAGATTAGCCAGCCACAGGTAAGCTACAAACTTACTCTGGACGAACGGTTTTTCATTGCGAAGTACGGGCGTATTGATACGGAGCCTTTGCATGTTGGCGACAGCATACCAATACAGGACACCGAAGTAGGCGTAGACAAAGCCGTAAGGATAACCCGTATAGAACGCGACCTGCTACGCCCGCACAGCTACGAAATAACGCTTAGCGACACCGTTACGAAGAATACTACGGTAAAGGTTATTAACGAGCTTCAAGACATTAACGAAACCATCTACACCAGCGGGATAGCAGACGTTAGCAAGATGCGCAGAAGGTGGATGGCCGTTAAGGAGCTACAGGAAATGGTATTCGACCCGGACGGCTATTTCGACCCGGAAAACATTAAGCCGCTTTCCGTAGAGACCGCCATGCTTACCGTAGCAGCCAAAAGCCAGCAGTTCGCGCTATTGGGTTCTTTGTTCCAGCCCAATTTAGGGGGAGCCTGTAACGACTTCTACGCACAGGCTTGTAGTTTGGCACATTACGCCCTGTTTGACTATATTGTTACGTTCAGCCTTACAGGTTGCACGTATTCAACAGCCAACGGCAACCCGCTTAACACTACGACGGCGTACTACATTTATGCCCGGTGCAGTAAGACTATTACCAGCCAGCACACGGGAACGGGCGACCTGATACTAAGCACTACCCAATACAAGGCAGAAGACAGCGTAGGCGGCGTAGACTACTATTTCTTCCTTATTGGAGTTCTTAACAGCGCAGTAGACGGCGTTAGGGCTATTTCGCTTACATACGGAGCCACTACGATAAACGGCGCGTTCATTACGACGGGAAAGATTACCAGCCAAGACGGTAACTGCTACGTCGATTTGGACGGTAACGCTATGGCCTTCAAGGATGAACAATTTACGAAGGGGCTTAGCTGGAACCATAACGGCGACGGCAAGCTAAAGATAAAAGGCGGCTTAGTGGTAAACGGCGGCGGCGACGAAGGTACGATAGGATTGCACAGGGGCGTATATAACACTACCTACACCTACTACCCAGGCGACGAAGTAACCTATACCGTAGACGGCATAACAAGCACCTACAGGCATATAGGTGGAGCCGACGGCATTACGCCGACTACAGGCGTAGCACCTACAAATACTACTTATTGGATGATATTAGCCAACGGAAAAGTAGGGCAGTCTTCATACAAGAGTATTATGTTTGTGCGCATGAACGCAACGCCGACCAAACCAGCCGACAATAAGGGAAGCTACGCAACGCCAAGCCCAGCCGCTTGCCTTGCAGGTCAGAACAGCGACGGCAATAACGTATATTGGAGCGACGGAATACCAAGCGGAACAAATACTATTTGGGCTACAAGCCGAATATTTACGAGCGACGGGTTAAGCCCACAGCAGAGCGCATGGAGCACACCACGCCCCATGAGCGACACGGACACCTTCGACGTAGAGTTTGCCAAGATGCAGACCAACGACGCAACCCCGGCAGACCCGGACGATACCAACCGACACGGCGGCAGCGGTACGCAAATTTGGTTTGACCCGGTAAACGATAGTTCCGAGGACTTCACGGCTATGTATTGGAGAGCCGAAAGGGAGTGCAAAAACGGCGTTTGGGGAAGCTGGACTATTGTACGCATAAAGGGAGAAAAGGGAAACAAAGGCGACGATGCCCCTTACTACAAATACAAGTACCAATGGAGCACCAGCCGCACGACATACCCGACACCCTTCACGCCTTCCGCGCTAAACGCAGGTAGCACTAATTGGAAAGACACCCAGCCGACCAAGCCGGGAACGCTTTACTACCTTTGGCGCACAACCGCGAAGCTGAACGCAGCAGGTACGGCGTTAGTTGAGAATTGGAGTACACCCGTTAGAGTAACACCCGTAGAGAGTTCGCTAAAGATTGAGGTAAGAGGAACTAAGAACAACGGCACAAGTTCGCCAGCCCCTTACTGCAAAGTCTACGGCGAAAATATTACGGGCAGCTATTCACGCGGCCATAACTTGAAGGTTCTTAACGCCAGCACCCTCGCAGTAGTCTACGAAAACAGCTACGACACCTACACCGATACGGCGGCTTCAAAGACAAAAACCGATAACCTCGTTTCCAAGATTAACGAGTATAAGAGTGCGAACTATATTATAGTCCTTTACAGCTACGACGCGGTTAGCATGTTCAGCAAGCTATACGGGCTTTTGCAGAAGTTCGGATGCGACTACAGGAAGCCGGAACTTATAGGTTCGCGCTTTGCCTTCGCCTTCATTGGCCGCTGGGGATTGAAGCCCGGACAGGGTTATACTAAGAGTTCAGCAACCGAAGACACCGTAGACGTAGCCGCTACCTGTATAGAAGGTGAGCTTATAGCCAGCGGTAGCGATGGCGAACCCGGCGAAAACCTCGTAGACAATTCCGAAATGCCGGAAACCTACGGCGTTACGGATAGCAGCAGCGCGTACCAATATATACGCACAAGTAAGTATTTTCCGACTATTCCCGAAGGTAAGACCGTTTCCGGGCAGGTTCGCATAACGCTTAGCGGCTGTACATTCCCGGTAAACGGGGCTGACGTTTTGGTTTACTTTGGTAGCAACACGTCATGGCCGAAGATTGGAGAGCTTACCGGGATAACGGCTAACGGAACCTACGAGCTAAAAGCCGAGTTTGTAAACGTCAATACAGGCGAGACGGGCTGGAATAAGTACGTTCATATAAGGCTTAACAAGTTCTTTACAGGTGGAACCGTTACTATAGAGCGCGTTAAGGTTGAGGTAGGAGCCGCTACGGAATATTCCGTTTCGCCTAACGATCGAAAAGGAGCCAGCACACCGTACCAAGGCGTTTATGACAGCACGCGGACGTACTACGGAACCCTACGACGTACCGACGTAGTGAAATACAATAACCTTTACTATGTTGCAAGGGCAGACGTAGGCAGCTTCATGAACAAACTGCCTACAGATACGGACTATTGGAACGATTTCGGCGCAGAGTTTGACAGCGTAGCAACGCAGCTGCTTTTTGCCGAATTTGCCTACGTCGAGAACTTAGGCGTTCGAGACCTGCAGACGGCACAGAGTGGCAAGCGCGTACACATTTCCGGCGACGATAACGCGATGACTATTTACGACGAAGACGGCTATACAAGCGCAGTATTCAGCGGCGACCAATATACGGATAGCGAGCTGTTCGGAGGTGCAGACCAAGCCGTAACGCCTACCAACGTAAACCACGACATGCAGACGGGAAACGCATTACACCCGAACTCGACATATAACCACAACGTAGAATGCGGTTCGTTTAACTTCCCATACGCCGGAGTATTCAGCGGCCAAGTAGTGCTAAAAGTTACTTCGACGGGTAGTTATTCTATTAGCGGCGGCGGTATGTCGCAGGTGTATAATACGGGGATTTCCGTTTATTTGGATAACGCCTATTTAGGTTCTATAAGTAGCGGCGACATCCCGGAAACGAAACAGGTAACTATCAATATAAACAAGGGAATAGCAGCCGGAAACCACAGCCTAAAGGTTAGGATTTCCGTTTCAAACCCGAACTATACAAGCGGTAGTTATCAGATTAACGCAAAGGCGACGTTCAGTAATTGCAAGTGTTCAGCAGACATCAGAATGGCGCGTTACTTTGCCAACGGTCAGGCGGTAGGCTGCTCTTCTACGCAATACATAGAAGCGTTATTAGAGAAGGTAGGCACAGCCGAAAAGCTACTTTATAAGGTACGCGCCGGAAATTGCGGAATACGCCTATACGACGGCACGCTACAGATAATGATAGCCGGAACGTGGTATAGTTGCAGCAGAGACAGCGGAACAGGCGCGTTAAAGCTGACGGCAGCAACCTAAGAGACAGGCTCCCCGGACAACACGGCGACCGGGGAGCCTTCCCGGAGCTTTGCCCGTGATTTTCACGGCTTCACGGCGCAAAAACTTCACGGGAATTTAGTAACGTATCAATATAATACAAATTATTCACTAATTTTGCACCGATTTTAAAGTTTACGATTATGCAGAACAGAAACGGCGATTTAGTTAGCGCACAAATATCAGTCATGGGAGCCGTAGAGTTCCCGGACGGCGCGAACTTCAAGAAAGACGTACCTTTTTGCGTCAAGAACGACGGCGAAGCGGCGGTATTTCTTGAAGTAAACCTTTGGGGCATGGAGCCGGGCGAGTTTGTACAAACCCGCTTTGAGACAGGCTGGAACCCCGAAATAGTGAGAGAGATTAAAGTAACAAACCAAACAAACGCCCTTCTTTGGGGCTATTAAAAAAGTCAAAATTATGGGTTTAATTATTGGAACAGGCAACAATAAGCCTACATTTCCCTACGACTACTACTACGGCGTTACGATTAACACCAACGTATCGGACACCGCGTTAGAGCGCGTAGGACGCGAGGATTTACACAGAAGCCTCCCGGTTCAGTCATTGATGCGCCGCTGTCTTCTTAACGACGAAGGCGAAGTAGTAACCTATTTGCACCCGACCAACAGCGAGAAGACAGACACGGGCGCGAACGCGAACCTTACAGGAGCCAGCGGCATGGTTATGGTAGAGTTACCCGAACACTACCGTAAGTTTGAGTTCGACGGCGCGAAAATTCACGCCCTTATTTCGCAGTACCCGCTGCCCGGCTTCCACAAGGTTAGAAAGTGTTACCGTTCAGCCTACGAAGCAACCGTAGACCGCACAACCAGCACAATAAAGCTGGCCAGCGTAAAGAATACTACCGCAGCTTTCCGAGGTGGTAACAATACCGCAGATTGGGATGAGACCTACCGCAGCTTGTTAGGCCGTCCGGCTACTAACATTTCGCTTATCAACTTCCGCAGCTACGCCCGCAACAGGGGTAACGCCGGACTTAACGGTAAGGGCTGGAACTGCGACCTTTACGAAGCACAGCTTACGACCTATTGGCTGTTCGTGATTGAGTACGCCAACCTTAACTGCCAAGCTAACTTTACGTCAGAACTTGACGCTAACGGCTTCCATCAAGGCGGCTTAGGTGCAGGCGTTACAACGCTGAACGGTACGAAGTGGAGTAACTTTAACGGTTATAACCCCTTCATTCCTTGCGGCGTTACCAACAGCTTAGGCAACGCTACGGGCGTAGTGACCTATACCATGCCAAGCGAGTACGACGCGAACACCACAACCGTAAGCGTACCCAGCTACAGAGGTATTGAAAACCCCTTCGGCCATATTTGGAGCTGGACGGACGGCATTTTGGTAGCAGCACAGAGCGAAGGCGACGGCGGTAAGCATCTCTTCTATAGAGCCAAGGAAGACAACCCCGCAAACTTTAGTAGTAGCAGCTTTGCAAACTACGACGTTAGGGGCGAACTTCCACGTTCTAACGGCTACGTTAAGAAGATACTTTGCGGAGAGTGGGGAGAGAACATGCCCGCAGAGGTAGGCGGCAGTTCTACTACATACTTCGCGGACAACTTCTATCAAGATATACCGTCTTCCGGCGTAGACACAAGGGGCGTGCTTTTCGGCGGTTCTGCGGCTGACGGCGCGGCTGCCGGGCTTGCGTTTGCGACTTCGTATGACTCCCCTTCGACTGCGTATACGTCTTTCGGCTCTCGGCTTTGCTTTATCCCCGCCGCGTAGTACGAACCACAGACTAACGCAACGCGGTAAAGCGTATTAACGCCCCAGCCGCCGCGTCAATATTTGGCGGCTGGGGTTCATTTAGAAACAGAAATTTTTAGGTTCAGCAGATTATGAACGAAGAGCAAAACAACAAACCAACGGAAGACGACGGTAGCCTGTCGTTTTTGAATATTCCACAGGACGAAGCTAACAAGCACTTCAACTGCAAGGAAACCACCCAGCAGCAACTAACGAACCTTACGTTTTGGGTAGTGGACTTCATAGAAGGCGTTAAGACTAAGTTCGGTTCGGAACGGTTCTTAGTGAAGATAAAGCACCCGGAACCCGTACCGCCCAACCACGAAAGAGAAGAAAAGTTCTTTACCAACAGCACGGAAATAAAGTACATTCTTAACGAGATTAAGAAACGTAACAAATTCCCGCGAAAGGCTACCATGAGAGCCAGCGGAACGCGCTACTATTTGGAGTAAGTAGATATAAAGGCTGTTTGTTCTTAGGGCGTGCATTTCGGCGGTAATGCGAATAACGACGCGAATGCCGGGCTTGCGTATGCGAATACGAATAACACCCCTTCGAATACGAATACGAATATCGGCTCTCGGCAATACTGATTTAACAAGATATAGAGCTAAAAAAGGAACAAAGGCCACACCCCGAAAAGGTGAAAGAATAGTAAACATTTACGGGCTTTGGTAGGGGCAACCCGAAGAAGACCACTAAATCAGCAAAGCAGAAGAATGAAACGAATAGGCAACTTATACGAACAAATAATAAGTCTTGAGAACTTACGACTTGCGGACGATATAGCCCGTAAGGGTAAGCTAAAGACTTATGGCGTAAAGGTTCACGATAGGAACCGGGAAGCCAACCTTTCAGCTTTGCACGAAGCCCTAAAAGCCGGAACTTACAGGACTTCGGAATACAGCACCTTTACAATTTACGAGCCGAAGGAAAGGCTTATTTTCCGACTTCCGTACTACCCGGACAGGATAGTACACCACGCAGTTATGAACGTGTTGGAACCTATATGGCTTTCGGTTTTCACGGCAGACACCTACAGCTGTATAAAGAAACGCGGCATACACGCAGCGGCAAAGAAGTTACGGCGAGTGATTAACGAGGATAAACCCGGCTGCGCATATTGCTTGAAGATTGATATAAGGAAGTTCTACCCGTCAATTAACCACGACGTACTAAAGGCCATAGTTCGCCGGAAGCTTAAAGATACACGGCTCTTGAAGCTATTAGACGAAATTATAGATAGTGCGGACGGTTTGCCGATTGGTAACTACCTTAGTCAATACTTAGCCAACCTCATGCTAACCTACTTCGACCATTGGGTTAAGGAAGTGAAGCGGGTTAAATACTACTTCCGCTACGCAGACGATATCGTAGTTTTGCACAGCGAAAAGAAGGTACTACGGGAACTATTGGCAGAGTTTGAAACCTACTTAGCAGAGGAAACGAAGCTACAGGTTAAGGACAATAAGCAGATATTCCCGGTAGGACGCGACCACCGCGACCAGCACGGACGCGGGATCGATTTCTTAGGCTTTGTATTCTACCTTAACGAGACGCGCCTACGGAAGCGCATAAAGCAAAACCTTTGCCGGAAGTGTGCAAGGCTTACCAAGCGAAAGAACCCGCCAACGCCCGAAGACTTCAAACAGGCCGTAGCGTCATGGTGGGGCTGGTGCAAGTACAGCGATAGCAGCTATTTTATTAACAAATTAAACGAAAGGATTAAGCCCTATGAAATCAAATTCTGATATTCGCCCGGCTACTATTCAGCCATTGGGTAACGGCGCATACCACTATAACTATAACATAGTGGAACGCCAAGTAGAAGACCCCGAAACGGGAGAGACAAAGACCGTTTACGATTACGATACGGTCAAGTTCTATGACGAACCGACCTACGAGAAGCTTGTAAAGGCCGTTATTCGTGAGAAGCTCGACGAAACCCAGGAGTTCGCCATCATCAACGAATATAACGCCGGAGTTCTTAACGTCATTACCGACGCAGACGCGAAGGCAGCTTCTAAGGCCGCTTACAAAGAGTACCTTAACTTTGTCGTTCAGACGAAGGAAATGGTACGCCACGACCTTGAAGCTTACGAAGAGTAGAAAGGAGGTAGTTTGTCATGGAGTTCTTAAAGTCATTCTTTGAAGGGCTTTTCGGTTACGCTTCCCGCGTTACCCTGTTCCTTATAGGGGCATTATGGGGATTGGTAGAACCTACCATCCCCTTCGCGGGTATTTGTCTATTCGCCATTCTAATAGATTGCTTCACGGCATGGAGATTGGGGAAGAGGGTAAAGAAGCAGTACCCGAAGGCCAAGCCAGACCCCGACGATGCCAAGGTAAGGAGCAGCTACGCCCGGCGCATGTTTTACACGCTTTGCGTAGTCTACGCTTGCACCGTCTTAGGCTGGCTTATTGATACGAAAATGTTCCCCTTTGCCGAACTATACTTAGCCAGCTTTATAAGCGGCGGTTTTTGTTTGGTTCAGCTACTTAGCATTTTGGAGAACGAAAGCTCTTGCAACGACGCGCGATGGGCGAAGGTTTTGCAGAAGGTTTTAGTAAACAAGGCCGCGAGACACTTAGACATCGAGCCGGAAGATTTACAGGAACCGAAAACAAAACGTAGGAGTTATGGCAGACATTAACGTATTAGCCCCCTTCATACTTAGCTGGGAAGGCGGCTTTGGCAACCACCCGGCAGACCGGGGAGGAGCCACGAACAAAGGCGTTACCATTGCCACATGGAAGGCGCAGGGTTACGATAAGGACGGCGACGGCGATATAGACGTAGCAGACTTGAAGCTGATAACCGACCAAGACGCGATAGACGTAGTTTTGAAGCCCCACTTTTGGGATAGGTGGAAAGCCGACCAAATTAGGAGCCAAAGCGTAGCTAATATATTGGTTGATTGGGTATGGGGCAGCGGAGTAAACGGAATAAAGCCCGTTCAGCAGCTTTTAGGCGTTACCGTAGACGGCATAGTAGGGGCTAAGACCCTTGCAGCCCTCAACGCACGGGAACCCCGCAAGCTTTTCGCCGACATTAAGAAAGCCCGCGTTCAGTACATCGAGAAGTTAGTTAAGCGCAGACCTTCGCAGAAGGTTTTCAAAGCCGGATGGCTACGCAGAATTAACTGCATTAACTACGGAAGTCTAACGTACAACACTACGCGCAACAGCGTACACAGATTTTCAGACGTATGAAAAAAGTAATTTTCGTATTCCTTCTTTCAGTCCTTTTAATTGGTTTGTCCGGCTGCAGAACCAGCCGGGCAACCTTTAGGACAGACACGGACAGGAACACCCGGCTAACCGAAGTAACGGACTCCAGCCGGAACCAGCAGACAAAGACCAGCGACCAAATAAACGCCGCTTTGTCGAGTAACGAACAGCAGACGGTAGTAATAGAGTTCGACGAATGGGAATACTACCAGCCCGGCGACACAGGAACAGCCGGAAATTATGCGCATAATTCGCCGGATTTTATACGCGACGGCAAAGGCGAAGCCGACAAGCCACCTAACGCCGGAGCCGTAAAGCGACACAAAAAGGGAACAATTACCATTAACGGAAGCAAAGAGACGAAAGCGACGGCAACCGATACCAGCACTACAGAAGCAACGGTAAGCGAGACCGGGAGCCGCGAAACGAAGAAAGACGAAGCCGTTAAGGAGAAAACAAGCCGGACAGAGGAAACAAAGAAGGGCAGCAGTATAAACGCCTTCGCCTTTGGGCTTATATTTGCCTTAGTAGCAGTAATAGCTATCATCTACTTTGTACGCCGGAAATAGGCAAAAAGTAGCCCGGAAAAGCCCGAATCGGGTACTTTTCCGGGTACTTAATTTGTAACCCCTTGATTTATAAGGTTTATTGCGGAGAGAGAGGCTCTAAGAGACCTACTTTAATACGTTATCATTTGTTCCGCCAACCGCATTTTACGCGGATTTCCCTTTTTTCGTGATAATGATTGAATACGCCCGTTATCGATTAGTAAAGGCTAATTCGGGTACTTTTCCGGGTACGTCATTCTTCCGGCTTTTCCGGGTTATAAGTATCGAACTTAGCCATGTTTTCAATTTTAGCAGCGTCCACTATTTTAATATACGGCTTCATAGCCTTATAGTCGCTGTGCCCCGTCCACTTCATTATAACAGGTGCAGGTATTCCCAAACGAAGCCCGTTTACTATAAAAGTCCTACGCCCGGCATGGGTAGTAAGTACGGCGTATTTCGGTACGACGTTTTCTATACGGGTATGCCCGGAGAATTGAACGATAGTAACGGGTTCGTCTATTCCGGCTTCTTTGGCCGCGTCGTGAAGGTGCTCGTTCATGGTAGCGTTAGCCACGATAGGAAGAGCCAGCCCAAGCGGGAACTTCACGCCCTTATACTTGTTGAGGATTGCAAGCGAATACTTATTAAGTTCTATTTGCAGCCTGTCGTTAGTCTTCTTTGTCACTACGTCGAAGTACGGCGGCTTTGCCGTCAGGTGTAAATCAGTACGCCGGAGCTTTGCCACGTCAGAGTAGCGAAGCCCGGTAAAGCAGCAGAAACAGAACACATCACGCACGGGAGCAAAGGAAGGGTTATCCCCGGAGAATTGGAAGTTTAGGAAGGTTTGCAGCTCTTCCCATTCCAAATATACAACCTCCTTGCAGTCCAAGCCGGGAAGACGCGGGCGGTATTGTTGATGTGCAAGCCCTTTATAATAGCCGTTAGCAGCAGCCCAGCGAAGGAACCAGCGAAGGAACCCTATATTTTTGTCGATAGTAGGGTTAAGTAGCTTTTCCTTCTTTATAAGCTGCTTTTGCACGAAGTCCGCGAAGTCTTCCTTAGAGAACGAGGAAAGCGACAGGGAGCTACGCCACGCCTTCAAGTGTGCGCGTAGGCTGCTGAACTTTGTAAAGGTGGCAGAAGTCCAGCTTTTATCGTAGCCTTCCGTTTCCGTGAATACGTCGAAAGTCTGGTAGAAGTCCGTTTCTTCAGCGGGTAGTACGACGCGCCCGGCGGTAATATCGAAGGCTTGCTTAAATTCCTTTGCGTCCGGGGCGCGTTTATTGTCGAGTTCAAAGCGGGTAAGAACCTCTTCAACGATGGTGCAGAGCTTAGAAATTTGCCTGTTGATTTCCCCGGCTTGAAGTCCGGCTTTGTTCTTAGTGTTCGGCTTTACTACTTCATTATACGCATCCCATTTGGAAGGCGCGATAGCGTAGCCGCTACGGATGTCCGCACGGTAGCCCGACCAAGAGACGCGAAGCCGGATAGCCGCCTCTTCCGCTATTTCTTCGCCGGGATTGTTCGGTTTGACGTGAAGCCCTAACTTAATACTGAACTTCATTTCGCGGGAGCCTTTAGTTTGCGGGTAAGCATTTCCCCGCGCCCGGTAATAAGCCAGCCAGCAGATACCGGGAAGTTTGCAACGAGTGCGTAGATAGCTTCAATTTCTACGTTCTTATAAGCAGAGACGTAGCCCGGCTTTGGGCTTACGCCATATTCCAGCCGCATAGCACGGTAACGGGGAGGGCTTAGTTTGTTCGCATTGCAGAAAGACTCCAGCGAATTAACCTGCCCAGCATTAACAAGCGTTTCGATCGAGAGAAAGAAACGACGGCTTACGCCTTCACTAACGGGCGACTTTGTTACGATTGTCCGGGGCATAGATTGGCAGCTTTGAGGTTTGACAGCATTTCGTTATATTCAGCTTCCGGCACGTTAGCCGTTTCGGAGCCTTCCAAGTAGGCAGCTTCCAGCGCGTCGAAGACTACAGCCGGAATGTAAGGATAGTAAGCCCTAACAGGGTAGAACGAATCCACGTTTATAGAAATTATTCCCATATAGCAGTTATTTTAATTTTTTATGGCCGCTGACGGCGTTTTATACAAAAATGGTATAGTTGTAAGCCCGGAAGATTTTAAGCGATTGTAGGGGCGTTTCTGCGCGTCATTTCGTATCAAGGTAATACAACCGGACAAAGCCTATATATATCATGTATCGGAACGCGCCCGCGCATGATGAAGGCTATTTCTTCGGTTCGACATATATAGCCCTTTCCTCTTCCGGGTGTAAGGTACAACGAAGGCGTTTAGCCCGGAAAGCGTTATAGGCTTCTTTGCCATATTCCTTTAGGACTTGCAGAGCGTCCGTTTCGTCTATAGAAATTCTTACCATAGCTTTTGTTTTATTCCGAAGACTACCCTACATCGGCACATGTGGCATCGTCTACCGTCCGGGCAGCAACTTTTTTAATTTCGCGGGTAAGTTCCGCAATAGTCTCCTGTTGGCTTTGCACCACTTCCGTAAGTTTGTCGTTAGCGGCTTGCAAACGCGCCTTTTCGGTACGGGCTTCTACCAGCAGTTCGGCCAGCATTTCAGAAGGCAGCACACCCCCGGCGACGTTTTGCTGGGGCGTTTCTTCCTTACCAGCCTTAAACATTTCCCCGGTTCCCATAAGGAGCCAAAGCGGGTTAAGTTCCGGGTACTGCATACTTATAGTTTGCATTACCTTTGGGGATATTGACTGCTTTATACTTTCGATATACCCGGAGCTTACACCAACACGGCGACAAAACTCCCTTTCACTAATTCCCTGCGTAGCTATAAATTCCTTTATTCTTTGCTTTACAGGGTTCGCCGATTTTTTCTCTTTTTCTTCTACCATATAGCGTTATAATGTTATGAAAGGTTAAAGTTTGCACTTTGCTTGCTTTTTGTAAGCCAAAAGTTTGCACGTTTCAAATATTATGCCTAAATTTGCACTCGGTAAGCGATAAGTTAGCGAACTTGACACCTTTTCGGGTGCAAAGGTAAGCAAAAACTTTGAGATACGCAATAACGTAAATACGTCAAATTACAAATTTTAAGCTATATGAAGTTCACGACAACGTACATTAACAGAAATTACCTCATTAAGGTCTACGGAACAGACAACGAAGGTAAGCGTATTAACAAGCTCGTAGGCGTTTCGGGTTTGGTAGCCTTAATAGGCATAGAGTTGGCAAACAAGTTTATTGCCCGCGCAGAGAAGGCCGCAGCCGATTGTACGGTTTGCAAACTTCGCAGGGGCTTACAGGTTAGTCTATACATTCACTAATAATATTTGGGTTATGTTGGAACTTTGGGAAACATTGCAACACGCTAAAGCAGACGTTAGCAGCGCGATACTGAACCGCGAAATGTTCAGCGGGAAGTTAGTAGGCAAAGGACTTGAAAACGCGCTAAAGGCTATTAACATAGCTATAGCAGACTTAGAGAGCCAAATGAATAAGTAACACTATAATATACAGCTATATGGAAACTAAGGACATTACAAAGCAACTACAGGGGCTTATAGACAAGCTCCAGCAGAGAAAGGAAGAGCTGGCGGCAAAGTGCAACGCCAAGGGTTATGTAGTAGCCGGGTACGGCGGCGAAACCTACTACGCCTTCATAGGCGAAGGTAAAGGGTTCCAAGGTGCAGCACTATCACCGATGAGCCACAACCCGGTAATATTCGACACCATCGAAGCCGCCCGTAAGGAAGTCTATAACGGTACTTACAGGAACGGAGCCGACGAAGTTATTAAGCTAAAGGTTATAGGCGCGTCTCATTACTTCCGAACCGTTTACGGGATGCTTCAAAAGAACATTGAGATGATTAAGGCAGAGTTCAACAAGTAACAGGGGTAAGGGGTTCTTATACCCCAGCCCCGTATCAATATAGTACGAACTTAATATTTTTAGATTATGGTTATTACAGGTAAAACAACGAAGGCGACCAAGTGCGCAGGGTTCCGAAGAGGGCTTAACCAAGTCCGCGTAGGAGATTACGCACAGGTACGCGAAGAGCTTATGACCGCTTTAGGAGTAAGCAACCGCAACAGCTTAGCGGCTTACGCTTCCGGGCGACAGGAAATGAAAGTAACACAGGCCGAAGCCGTAGAAGGTGTATTTAACCGCTTTGGCGTAACTTCTAACATTTGGGGAGTATGAAGCTACAGGCAGAACTAACGAAGCGCGAAAACCAAGTAGCCGAACTGCTTGCATGGGGAGCCGCTAAGAAGGAAGTAGCAGAAAAGCTATTTATTTCGACGCGCACGGTAGAGAATACCGCCCGGAGCATATACGCAAAGACAGGCGTACAGAAAGCTACAGAGCTTTGCGTTTGGTGGTTTTGCGCGAAGTGCGGGGTTCCCGCCAGCTTAGACCCATTAAAACGCGCCTTCATTGCCGGGCTGCTTCTAATAGTCCTTATACCGCGAGAGCTTACAGGCGACGGCGACCTGTTTAGGATTGGCCGGGCAGTCAGAGCTAAGACGGCAAAGATTATAAGAGCAAGGCGAAATGGCGAAGACGAAAATAGTACGGATTTCTTAAACTTCTTAACAAGATGAAAAAACAGGTATTTATACTTTTGGCCGCGATAGTCTTAGGCGTTCTTTGGGTAAGGAGCGAGAAGGCAAAGGTAGCATACGCGGACACAGACTGCCCGGTTTGCGGCGGTAGTGAAGTATTGGATTTCGGGCAGACGGAACGCGGGCAGCATTGCCATTGCTACGACTGCGGACAGGAATTTTATATAGAACCAGCCTACGACTATGAGTAAGTACGACTTAAACACCCGGATAATAGACCTAACGCTGGGCGAACTATTGGAAGCGATAGAAGAGCGCGTTAAGGACTGCCAGCAGAAGCCGGAAGAGACAACGAACAAAAACTTTGTCTACGGTTTGAAGGGCTTAGCCAAGCTGTTAGGGTGCAGTAAGACTACAGCCGCCCGCGTGAAGGCTACAGGCGACTACGACGAAGCGATTACGCAGATAGGCGCATTACTTATCATTGACGCGGACAAAGTGCTGGAGATAGCGAAGGCAAAAAAGAACGACAACAATTTACATTTTTAATATTCAGCTATATGGCAAAACAGGTAATTATTAAGCGGCTTACCCTTACAAACTTTAAGGGTTTGCGCAACGTCGCAATAGACTTTAGCGGCGCAGTAACGACGATTTCCGGGCGTAACGGAACCGGGAAGACTACCGTAGTAGACGGTTTTAATTGGCTCCTGTTCGGTAAGGACAGCGAGGGGAACAGCGACCAAAAGTTTGGTATTAAGACCAACGATCCAAACGGCGTATTCATTCCGCATCTTGAACACGAAGTAACGGGAACCTTTGAAGTTACCGATACAGAGACGGGCGAAACGGAAACTAAGATTTTCAAGCGCGTATTAGTTGAGGAATGGAAGGAAACCGTAGACGAAACTACAGGCGAGACCAGCGAGTATCTTAAAGGCCACCACACGAACTACTACTATAACGAAATGCCATTGAAGACAAAGGCAGAGTACGACAGGGTAGTAGCCGAGATTATGCCGGAAATAGTCTTTAGGACTATCACGAACCCCGCCTATTTCCTTACGCTTCATTGGGAAAAGCAACGCGAAATGCTTCTACAGATGGCCGGAGAGATTACAGACCAGCAGATTATAGCCAGCGACCCGAAGTTTGGCCGTTTGGTTGAGCTTCTACAGGGTAAGACCTTAGAGGGCTACCAAGCCAAGATTAAGGAAGACCGGGCTAAGATTGAAGCCGATTTGCAGCGCATACCGACCCGCATAGACGAAGTAACGCGCAACACCCCGGCGAATATTGATTTTTCCGCTTTGGAAAAACAACTTTCCCAGCTTGCTGCAGAGTTCGACGAAGTGGATAAGGCCATGACCAGCGTAGCCGAAGCCAACCGACAGGCTTACGAAGAGAAAGCAGCCTTACAGCGTCAGATAAACGACCTACGCACGAAGCAGCAGAACGTACTATTTGCAGCCCAGCAGAAGGCCAACGAAGACGCGCACAAGGCAAACGCAGCCCACGACGAAGCCGTTAGGACGCTTACGGACATTACCAAGGTAGAACAGAACCTGACGATGATGTACAACACCAACACGGCAGCAGCTAAGCAACGTATAGAACGCGCTAAGAAAGACGCGGAAGAATACACCCGCCAACAGGATGAGGTACGCGAAGAATGGTTTAAGGTAAACGCCGAAGAGTTCAACGAAGGCGAAGGTTTGGTTTGTCCGCTGTTTAAGCACGCTTGCGCCGATAGTTCAGCGTTACAGGCTTACCATGAGAACCAAGCAGCAGCCCGCGAACGCTTCTATGCTGATAAGGAAGACCGCCTTAACAAGATTACCGAAAAGGGTAAGTTCTTAGGCGAACAGGTTAAGGCAGCGAACGATATCGAGCAACACGAAGCCCAACAGCTTGCAGAGACAGAGGAAAAGCACCAGCAGAACATGGCACATTACGCAGAAGAGCGTAAGAAGGCCGAAGAGAAGCGCGACCAAAACCCGGTAACGGCGGCTAAGCAGGTCAAAGGCGAAGACCTCCAGGAATGGGTAGCTTTGCAGCAACAGATAGACCAGCTTAACCAGCAGCTACAGGGAACGGGAGAGCAGAACGGGCAGACAGACGAAGCCCAGCAGTTACGCCAGCGACGCGCCGATATTCAGAGCCGCATGGACGGCGTTAAGGCAGAGCTTCAAAAGAAGGAGCAGATAGAGAAGGCTAACGCCCGTATTGCAGAGCTTAACGAGCAGAAGAAAGAGCTACAGAAGGCGAAGGCACAGCTACAGGGTAAGGAAGATTTAGTAGCCGACTTTGAACGCGCCAAGATGGACGAAGTAGAACGCCGGGTAAACGTCTTATTCCAATTCGTGCAGTTCCGCATGTACCGCCAGCAGATTGAGGACGCTAAACAGGTTCCCGATTGTGTCTGCTACATAGACGGCGTAAGGTACGGCGACAAAAACAACGCCGGACAGATTAACGCCGGGCTGGACGTGATTAACGCCCTTTGCAGCTTCTACAAGACTAACGCCCCGATATTCATAGACAACGCGGAGAGCGTAAACGAGTTTATACCCGTAGCCAGCCAGCTAATTAAGCTCGTAGTAACCGAAGGCGACTTTACGGTAGTCAGTTTGTAATTAACCCCAATATTAACAATTTAATTCGTATTCATTATGAACTACAAGAAAATTAAGAGTTACGAAGACGCTTGCAAGGCTTTGAATATTCAGCCTCTTGCAGACGAAGTGTTTAACGCCTTCCCGAAGGCAGAGCGTAAGAACGTGAAGGCTTACCACCAGCTTACGGTAATTACCCGCGCTATTAACGAGGGCTGGGAGCCGGATTTCAGCAACCGCGAACAAAGAAAGTACGAGCCTTACATGTACACAGATATTGCCGGGCTTGCGTGTGCGGGTACGGCTTACGCCCCTTCGGATACGTCTGCGTATATCGGCTCTCGGCTTTGCTTCCCCGACTACGAACGCGCCACGTTTGCCGTAGAGACATTCAAGGAACTTTATAAGGCTTACTTCCTTCCCGGTAAGTGGGAAGACGAAGCCCAGGAGCCAGCCAACGGAGCCGCCGGAAAGGAGCCGGGAAACAAGGGAACAGACGGCGGCGCAACCCACAAGAACGAAGACGATATGAGCGACGCGCCGGAGTTCTTGCAGAAAGTAGTAGAGATTTGCAAAGAACAGATAGAGCCGCTTTGCAGCGAGAACGACGAACGCGGTATTATCCTTATTGCAGTTGAGGATAACGTAAAGGACGAAGACGGCACAACCAACTGCTGCACCACCGTAGCAGCCAAGGGTAAGCCCGCAACGCTGGCGAAGGCACTTAACCGCTTTTTGCAGCACGAAGAGAGCAAGCCGATTGTTAAGCGTGCCTTCCTCTTCAATAAGATTGATAAGATTATTAACGAGGGAATGGGCGTAATTGACGATTTTATTAAACACTTCTAATATTCAGCATTATGGAACAGACAACTAACAACCTTCCGGCTACCGTAGTAGCAGCAAAGGAGCAATTCGAGCTGGCCTGTAAGGAAGCACAGGGATTGCAGATTATTAACAACTTTGGCGCAGCCTTCCAAGCCGTTAGCGTCGTAAGCCTACTTAAACAGGCACTTACCGACGAAGTTATGGAAACGGTATTCATGCCGCTTATGAATACTAAGATAGGCTTTTTAACCGACAGGAACGGGCGACCAAACGCACGCGGAGAGGTTAAGGCACTTTACACTAAGGAAGTTGTACGCGATTGTGTCATAGACGCGGTAGCTATTGGCCTACTTCCTACCGGGAACCAATTCAACATCATTGCAGAACGCATGTACCCGACGAAGGAAGGTTATACGGCGTTACTTCGCAAATTGGGCGTGAAGTACTTTATAGACGTTAGCTACGATAAGAGCCAAACGCAGGGGTTCGCAGAGATACCCTGTAAGATTACCTACCAATACAACGGGGAAAAGAACGGCTTTTCGATTGTGGCAACCGTCAAGAAAGACAACTACAGCAGCCCCGACCAGCTACGCGGTAAGGCAGAGCGCAGAGCCAAAAAAGCCCTGTACGAGTATATTACAGGCTGCGACTTTGGCGACGCAGACGAAGACTCCAGCCGCATAGTAGACGCGGAAGCCGAAGAGATTAAGGAACAGGCCAACACGGGCGCAACGATTGGCGTAACAGAACAGCCAGCACCCGGACAGGCTCCAGCAGCAGAGCCAGCCCCGGAAGCGGGTACGGAAGCACCAGCACCGAAGGCCGGACGCGCAGCCGCTAAGTCTAACAAATTACCCGGCTTCTAACTATGGAACTAACGGTATTAGGTAGCAGCAGCGAGGGCAACGCCTACGTTTTGCAGAACACAGGCGAAGCCCTGCTGCTTGAAGCCGGAATAGGCTTTAAGAAGGTTTTGCCAGCCTTAGACTACGACGTTAGCAAGGTGCAGGGCGTTTTAGTTACCCACGAACACGGCGACCACGCCGGACACCTTAACGACGTTCTAAGCTACGGTTTGCCCGTCTACGCATCAGCCGGAACGATTGAGGGCGCGAAGCGTTTCATGAACAGGACGCAATACGAGCCAGCTGTTATCGAGAAGGACGGCGACGGCTACCAGCGTTTGCAGATTGGAGGGTTTACGGTTATTCCATTCCCCACCCAGCACGACGCGAACGAGCCTTTAGGCTTCTACATTTGGCACAGCGAGACAGGCGGCATCCTCTTCGCTACCGATACCTTCTACGTTAAGAACAGGTTCGCAGGGCTTAGTAACATTCTAATAGAATGCAACTACGACCAGCAGCAGTTAGAAGACAACCTAATAGCCGGGCGTATTGACGCGGAACGCTACAGGCGCGTAAGGCATAGCCATTTAAGCTATACGACATGCTTAGAGCTACTACAGGCCAACGACTTGAAGGCGGTTAATAACATTGTGTTGATACACACCTCCAAGGATAACGGCAACGCCTACAGGTTCCGGGAAGGCATAGCGAAGGCAACGGGAAAGACCGTTAGCGTAGCGAAGCCCGGCTTAGTATTGAACTTCAATAAAACCCCATTCTAAGATGATTAAAGGATTTAGCAACGAGACAAGCCCCCTAAACGACTACGAACTGCGGGTATTGTTACCTGTCATTTTGGAGGGCTTGAAGAATAAGCAAGGTAAGCGGAACGCGGTAACGAATACCTATATTATCGGACGCTTGAAGCCGGACTTTAAGATAGACGCGGCACGATTGCGAAAGGTAATTAACCACATCAGAACAAACGACCTGCTACCCGGCTTAGTAGCGACTTCCGAAGGCTACTACTTAGCAACCAGCGAACAGGAGCTTATGGACTACGAAGACAGCCTTAGAGGACGTGAGGAAGCCATTAAAGCGGTACGTTTGGCAATAGCGAGACAAAGGCGCATGCTTTACGAAGACGCGCACAGAGTAATACAAACAGAATTAAAATTTTGAATATGAACAAAAAAAATACAGAGGTTCAGACACGCCTAACAGAAATGAAGTTTAGGAGTAACGACCCGAAGGAAATACAAGGCAAATACCTTGCTTCAAGAGCTTTGCGTTCATGGAAAGAAGACTTTATAGACGAAGATACGGGCGAAATTGTCAGTATTGAGCGAAACGAAGAAATCATGAAACGCGGTACGTTCTTAACCCCGGAAAAGGTTAGCGAACTTAGCTTTTTCTTCCAGAGTGGCGACCTTCAAGACGTAGAGGTAACGACACAGGTAAGACCGGGAACTATTAACACGTTCTATAAAGCTTGTTTGTGCGAAGCTACGGTTTATATTTTCCCGGCAGGGGTAAAGAAGTATTTACTTCACGCTATTTCGATCGGACAGGCTTACGACATTATGGCCGATTATATAGAACTATTCCAGCCCGGACAAAGTACAATTAGGGGCATAAAGTCTATGGGAGAGTATTCGTATATACACCCAAATAAAGAAACAGACGAAGACGAAATGCGGGATATTGTGCCATTTTATAAAGCACAGGGTAGTATAGTCTACTTAGACGAAGAGCACGACGAACTGCATCCGGGAAAGGAAACCTACAAGTTTGTACTACAGGCTAACGACGTAAAGGAAGCTAACGACATAGTTAAGCAGCAGCTGGCGAAGGCAGAAAACACGCTTAAAGAGCAAGGCTGCAGAATACAGAAAGTTAGTACGATTGCAGCCCAGCCGTACCCGATAGCGGAAATAGTACCACGCCCATTTAGCGAGGTATATATTAAGCATTATTTAGAGAATGAGAAGTAAGTAAAACCGTCGCCGGGTTAGCTACCCAGCAAGCCCGGCGGCTTAAAACCGTAGAACTATGGCAGCGTTAAGAAAATTACCTTACCTTCCCCTTTACGTCCAAGACTTCACGGGCGACGAAAGGCTGACAGGTTGCAGCCCGGCGGCTGTAGGTGTATATATTTTCTTGCTTTGCTTTTTGCACAAGTCTGAGACCTACGGAAAGCTGGTACTACGACCTAAAGACAGGCTTACGGAAACCGAGATTTCGGAGTTAAAAAAGCTAATTGAAAGCAAAACCGAAAGCAAAACCGAAAGCAAAATTATTCCATTTGCTAAGCGTTTGCAAAGGAACATGCCTTTTGAACTTCACGAAATAGCAACAGGTTTAAGCGAGTTAGCCGAAGAGCGAGTTATTACGATAGACGGCGAAGAGCTTTACCAGCGTCGTATGGTAAAAGACGGCGAAATAAGCGAAAAGCGCAGTATTAACGGCACTTTAGGCGGCAGACCTACAAAGACTTCCGAACCTTCAAAAAGCAAAACAGAAAGCAAAGTAGAAAGCAAAAACGAAAACAAAAACAAAGCAAATACTGAATATGAAAATGAATATGAAAATAATAATATAATAGATAGTGAAGAAAGGGATGCAGGGGAAGAAACACCAGCACCCGGAAAAGGTAAGGCTAAGACCTTCACGCCGCCAACCGTAGAGGAAGTAGAAGCATACTGCCGGGAGCGCGAAAACGGCATAGACGGGCAGGAGTTTGTAGACTTCTATACGGCTAACGGCTGGGTACAGGGCAAGCAGGGCAAGCCCCTAAAGGATTGGAAGGCTTGCGTAAGAACATGGGAACGTAACGGAATAGCACCAAGGAACTATGGCACAGGAACAGCAGCAAACGCCACGGGTAGACCTTCAACGGTTCAAGGAGATACTACAGAGCCGCGTACCCGTCGCAGCACGATTTAGTATAGACGCGAGACACTACGCAGCGGACACAACCGAAATGCTTACGGCTTGCTACGTCCACGAAGTAGAGCGACGCGGTAGGGTATTCCAAGACGATGAAGCCACGCGCCAGCATATAGCCAGCGTAGCGAAGTGGCTTACCAACCCGCACGGGAAGCCCGGCCTGTTCCTATACGGAAACCCCGGAAACGGGAAGACTACGTTAGCCCGTTCGATAGCCCAGCTTATAAGCCTTCTATACGGCCACGAATACCGCTACGATGACAGGAAGGATGTATTAACCGTTTCAGCCTTGCAGCTTGCAGACGAAGCTAAGAAGGAAGACGGCGGTAGGTTGAAGCTATACAGGACTACAGAGCTTTTGCACATAGACGATGTAGGAACGGAACCCGCCAGCTTGAAGGTTTGGGGAAACGAGGTTAGCCCGCTAACCGATATCCTATACAGCCGTTACGACAAAGTGTTATACACCGTCATAACGTCCAACCTGTACGAAGACGATATTTACAAGCGATACGGCGAACGCATAGCCGACCGTTTCCGGGAAATGTTCGATTTGCTAAGTTTTGATAACCGAAGCTATAGATAGAAACGATATGAAGAAAGTAAAGTGTTATATTTCCGGGCAGATAACAGGGCTTAACCCGGAAGAGTACGAACCCCTGTTCTACGCAGCCGAAGACCAGCTAAAGGCCGAAGGCTACGAAGTTATTAACCCCCTGCGTATTGTTAAGGGCATAGCCCCGAAGTTAATAGACCCGGCAACGCATACCGAACGGGAGATTTGGCGCACGATTATGAAGGCCGATATTCAGGAGCTTATGAAGTGCGAAGCAATACACATGCTACCGAATTGGGAGCGTAGCGAAGGCGCGACTTTGGAACACAGCATAGCCAAAGGGTTATACCTAACCATTGACTACGAACAGGAGCCGCGACACGGCGACATCAAGGAAGCGATAGAAGCCGCTATGGGCGTACCCTTCCGGGTAATAGCGAGAGACAGCCGAAACCGCTGGCACGTCTACGCCCGTATGATTTACGCCCACCATTGCAAGAAAGACGGCGACAATACGCAGCAGATTGCGACCGAAACGAAGCACGACGAAAGCTCGATAGGCTACTATTTGCGCCACTACGATACAGAATACAAGTATAACCGCGAGTTCCGCAAAGCAGCCGAAAAGGTGGCTACCATGCTAAGCAAGAAACTAAGCACGCCGGAACAGCAATAAACGAAACGACTATGGCCAGCAAACAGGAGAGCGTAAGCGATTGGATGGCGTTAGCGAAAGCATACGATAAGGCAGAGCGCGAACAGGAAGTAACGCCTTACGTCGTAGTCAGTCTGCGCAACAGGCGCACGAACGAAGAGCTTTACCGCTACGACCTTCCAAGGGAAATGTTTTGGCGGTGGCATTGGGTTATAGATTGGAGAGCCGCCCGCCTTCTTTGTCAGAACCCGAAAGACGGTATTAACCACGTTCTAAGCTTCTACGACAGGAAGACCGGGTTAGAATACGGGTTCGGTAGTCTGATAAGCGGCCTTACGTCAGCGAAAGCAAACGTAACGATTGTAACCAATAAGCTACAGGAATACATCCAGCGGCAAGCCGGAAACATGTTTTTCGACGAAGCCAGCGACGAAATAGTACAGAAATTCAAGGCTAAGATTTCGGTATACAGAGCCAAAGCCGCCGGGATCGAAGAGCAGATAAAGGCAAAGGTTCAAGAATTAAAAAATACAGCTATATGAATAGAAGATTTAATATAAGCGAAGAGAAATACGACAAATACGAATATAAAGACTTTCGTATAACTCTTAACGTGAAAGGTTTTGTGTGGTGGCAAATAGACATCGACGAAAAAGAAGAAGGATTTGGAGATATTTATGACGTAGAAAATATAGCTACGTTTTTGGATGGCAATAATAACATTTATTGCGTACCAATAGACACGGAAAGCCTTAACGGTGCGTACACTATAGGCGAGTTAGCAAAGCAGAGCGAGGAAGGAAGACTTTTAGGCGCAAAAGATATAAGAAAACGTGTAATAGAGTACGCAATAAACGCAAGGCAAGAGACAGAAAATATCAGCAAAGAACAAGCGATTTACTCAATAAAGGAAACGCTTAAACAAAACGGTATTGAAATAAACATAGACGAAATATTAAGAGATTAACGATATAATTTTGTTCAACTTAAAAACAACGTATTATGCTTAAATTAGAGATTTTAGGGAATATCGGAAACGATGCCCAAGTAAAAGACTTCAACGGTAAGAAGTACATCGCTTTCAACGTAGCGCATAGCGAGAAGTTCAAGAACGCCCAAGGCACAGAGACAGAGCGCACGACATGGGTAAGCGTTCTATACCCAGGCGAAGGCGCGATAGTTAATTATTTGAAGAAGGGTACGGGCGTATTCGTTCGCGGAGACATGAGCGTTAAGATGTTCCAAGACAGCGGCCATAATTGGCAGGTAGGCGTTAATTGCCTCGCCCGTGAAGTACAGCTTTTGCCCGGCGGCAAGCGCGACCAAAACGAACAGGCCGGACAGCAGCCAGCAGCACCAGCACCAGCCAGCACACAGGCACAGGCTCCAGCACCCGAAGCACCAGCCGAAGGCGGTACTAACGACGATTTACCATTTTAACCCGGAAGCCTTATGGAAGAGTACAGAGTTATTAAAGTCCAGACTACGATAGGCGACATCAATAACGAGGGCTACCCGTTCCCGGACTACTACAACAGAGACCAGCTCACGATAACCAGCTACTTAGTACAGGTTAAGAGCTTTTTGTTTTGGCACACGGTAAAGACCTTCAAGAAGATACTACCAGCCGCCCGGTTATTGCACCACCTAAAGAACCTTCCCCATGAGTGAGTTAAGCAAATACACGGACGAACAGCTGTTAGCAGAGTTAGACAGCCGTAGGCAAAAGGCCATGAATAAGAAAGGCTTTGTTAGGTGTAAGGATTGCGTAAAGCCGGGAAAGTGCAACTTATTCAAAAGTCTAAAGGAAGGCGTATATAGAAAGTGCGAAGACTATAAGACAAAGAAGTAATTATAAAATTCAAGATTATGAACGTAATGTTAAGCAAAACCTTCTTTCCCCAGCACCCGAAGGCCGGAGAGCTTACCGGGTTCCGCGAGAAGGTACTAAAAGGGGAGAAACGGCACACCTGCCGATGCAATTACGAGTATTGGAAAGACAGGATAGCCACGCTAAAGAAGCGGCAAGGTATTCTAAGCCTTCGCCAATGGAGTGGCAAACCCTATCAGAAGGGCAGCGTACAGGAACCGATATTAGATATAGGCTCCGGCATAGTAGACGTTCAGCAGCTTGTTATGGAGCGTAGGAAGCTCGACGAACCCGAATACGTAGAGGTTCAGCCCGGCATGTTCCAGCCCCGGACGGCTTACGAATACTTTGCACGGGTAGACGGCGAACCCTACGACGTGGAGTTTATAGCAAAGAACGACGGCTTATCCCTTGAAGACTTTAAGGCATGGTTTAACCCGGTATTCGACGAAGAGAAGGAAGACCGCCTTACGTTTGCCGTTATTCACTTTTCGACGTTCAGATACTAAGGCAATGGCAAAGAAAAGGAGAAGCACAGGTTACTACGATTGCAGAGGGCGCGAGATACACGAAGGCGATATAGTGAAAGTCGGAAACCTTGAAGGCGCAGTAACCTACGACGAACGGTTAGACCTGTTTTTCTTCGGCATACTTCCATACGAATGGATGAACACGAAGACACAGGAAGAAATAGAGATTATAGGGCGCATAGAAAAGCCCGAAGACTATATTAGTGTACTACATTAACAGCAATAAGTTATGGCACAGAGTAACTACAGGAAGCTCCAAAGAGAGCTTTACGAAGCCTACAAAGTAGAGCTTAAAGCGAGAGGTAGAGGGAACGAAATAATTTCCTTCAACAAGTGGCAGAAGTCGATCGATACAATAACAAACCTAACACCCGATAACGATGGACGCTAAAGCTTTTTTCGATTTGGTAGCAAGGATGCGAGACGCGCAAAACGGCTACTTCAAAACCCCGGCTGCAGCCTACAGGCAGAAACAGGACTATTTAGAGCAGTCCAAGCGGTTAGAAGCAGAGGTAGACAAGGAGATTAAGCGAGTACGCGACATCTTAGCCCGTGAGCAATACAAGAAACAGAACCCCACCTTTCCGGGGTTTGACGAAGAGTTATTAAACAGGTCAGACACATGAGCAACGAATTAAAAGTAACGAAGACCCAGCTAAACCCGAACCGCTGGACTATTGAGAACCTGACAGACGAAGAGTTAAACGCGGTACGCGAAGCGTTAGGAACGGCATCTTTGCCGACAGCCCGCAACCTTCAAGACTTGAAGAGCCTGTTAGACGATACACCGATTTTTTAACCCAATAAAAACAAAATTATGCAAAACGTAAAATTTGACGCGGAGATAGCTAAAGACCCGCGATTTGACAACGAGTTACAGGCAATTATAGCCGAGTACAAAGAAGAGATTAAGAAGGCAGAAGCCAAAGCCCCGAAGGGCTTAAAGTCCAACCCGCTATTAGTGCTTTTGCGAGAAGGTAAGTTTACCGTAGAGTTCCTAAAGGCAGAGTTCCCGAAGATTTCAGAGAAAACCTCCAGCCTACCCAGCGGCCAGCGCGATGTTATTGCAAGCATAGTGTTCGCAGCAGCAAAGCGTACCGTTCTACTGAAACACGCAGAACGCGCACAGAAGGCAGCAGAGAAGGCCAACGCCCGCGTAGAAGCAGAGGAAGCCGGGGAAGTGCTGGAAGAGCCTAAGAAGAAAGGTAGCATACGCAAGCTAAAGAAGGCCGTAAAGAAAGCCAGCAAATGAGCTACGCGGACATTTGGGCGAAGGCACAGGCACAGCAAGCGACCAAAAAGCGCAGTTCCCGGCATATTGAAGACGATTTGCAAATAGCCTGCGTTAATTGGTTCAGCTACCAATACCCGAAGCTTGAAAAGCTACTGCACCATTCCCCGAACGGCGGCAAGCGAGACGCAAGGGAAGCCGCAAGGTTCAAGACGATGGGCGTAAGGCCGGGGTTCCCGGATTTGATACTACTACACCCTTCTAACGGCTACCATTTCCTTTGCATAGAGCTAAAGACGAAGACGGGAAAACAAAGCGACTACCAAAAGGAATATCAGAAGCTGGTAGAAGCCGAAGGCGGTAAGTACGTAGTTTGCCGGACGCTTGAAGAGTTTATAGCCGTCGTTAAGGAATACTTAAAGGGCGAATAAAATAAGCAGGTTTGAACATGCTTAATTGATATTTGCAATATAACACACTGAAAACCAATAAGTTAAAACGGCAAATTAAGCGAACTTTTCGTGAACTTTTCGTGAACTTTTCGTGAACTTTGCGAACTTTTCGTGAACTTTGCGAACTTTGCGAACTTAGGTAAGGCGAAGATTTGGCGAAGTATTTTAGGGCGTTTCCGTATTAAAGTATTACGGAAACGCTTTATCTTTGCACCCGGATTTAGCCGTAAAGATTATGACGATTAAGGAAGACAGAAAAAGGCATTTCGTAGCGGGCTTCATTGTTGAAGCGGTAGTTAGCCTGTTCTTAGGCTACGTTTTAGGCGTGATTATAGCCGTAGTAGCCGTTACAGGTAACGAAGTACGTAAGTACAGCAGCGAGAAACCAGCGGCCACGTTAGCCGAACACATTGTAGTAACGCTGGCAGGAGCTTTAGCAGCCGTAGCCGTTTCGGGAGCCGTTAGCAGTCTTTGGACGTTGATAAGTTAGTTTTGTAGTTTGATTACCATATAGCTGAAAGCAACCGGGAAGCCCCCGGAAGCGGAGAGGGCGGCGGCGAAAGCAACCGCCCTTTTTCTTTCAAAAAGTGGCAGAAAAAAGAAAAAATGAAGAAAGGCAAAGAAAAGAAAGCGCAAAAAGTGGACTTTGGAAGTATAGACCTTCCGAAGCTCGACCTTACGGGCTTCAACCTTCCGAAGCAAAAGGCAACACGCGCCCCGGAAGAGGAACAGACAGACCGGGCTATGCCCACGCGCTACACCCCACCCCTGCCACCAATAACGGGAATACCCGTACTATACAAGAACGCGGCGAAGATGGCGCACGACTTGAAGGTAGGCAACGGCGAACGATACAACGCAATAGTAAGCGGCGACTTTGTTTTTGGCGACTTCATAGGCGCGTATATTTGGGAGCACAAACTACACGTCGAAAAGATGCTTATTAGCACGCTTTCGGTAAACCAAAAGAACGTAGAGATGTTAGCCCGCCTTATGGAAAAGGGCTTCATTCAGCAGTTAGACATGCTACTAAGCATTTACTTCTACGGTAACGAGAAGTTCCAGCTTATACCGTTTATTCGCCGGAAGCTCGACGTAGAAAACCGTTTCCAGCTTGCAATAGCCGGAATACATACAAAAATAGTGCAGTTCAAAACCAGCGAGGGGCAGAAAATAGTAGTTAGCGGTTCCGCGAACCTTCGCAGTTCCGGCAACGTAGAGCAGTTCACGATAGAAGACAACCCGGTACTATACGACTTCTACGAAGAATGCTTTACGAAGGTTATGGAGCGTTTCGGCACTATTCAGAAGGATATAAGACACCACCAGCTATGGGATGTTATAAGTAAACAGAAGTTCAACGATTAAAAAGTAACGATTATGATGGCAGCAGCACTATTATTCAGTTTGGCAGCTATTATCATTTTGGCAATAGCAGCAAAGCAAGAGTTCAGCACACCGGGAAACGGCATAGTTATGAAAGCCGAAGGCGACGGCGGTAGCGGAAGCGGCGGCGACAACGGCGGCTGGGATTTCTCTAACGACGATTTACCATTTTAACACCGTTCAGCTATGGCAGAGAAGAAACCAGCGAAGACCGGGAAGACGATAGACCCGGAGAAGCTACAGCAGAGCGTTATCCTCCCTTTGTCGCAACTTGAAACGAACAAAGGCCAAATTCCGGGAGTGCCAGGCAACCCCCGAAATATTGACGTAACCAAGTTTAAGAAGCTAAAGGCCAGCATAGAGGAAAACCCGGAAATGCTGTCTTTGCGCGAAGTGTTGGTTTACCAGCACGGCGAGAAGTACGTTATTATTGGCGGTAACATGCGCTACAGGGCGTTAAAGGAATTAGGCTATAAGGAAGCCGTTTGCAAGGTTATTCCAGCCGGAGCCACCCCGGAGCAGCTTAGAGCCGTCACGATTAAGGATAATAATAACTTTGGCGATTGGGATTTCGACGCTTTGGCGAACCTTTGGAACGCGGAAGAGTTAGACCGCTGGGGAATAGACCTGCCACCGATGGACGGCGACGTTAAGGAAGACGAAGCAGAGGAAGACAACTTCAACCCTTCCAGCGTAACCGGGAAACCGAAGGCAAAGGAAGGCGATATTTTCCGATTAGGCAAACACCGCCTTATTTGCGGCGACAGCACGGAACCCGAAGTTTTGCAGATACTCATGGGCGACCAAAAAGCCGATTTGCTCCTAACCGACCCGCCTTATAACGTGGACTACAGCAGTAAGAACGAAGCCCTAAACGCTGCCGACAAAGGCAACCGAGTACAAAAAGACATAGCAAACGACAAAATGGACGGCCACGCCTTCCAAGAATTTTTGTATTCAGCCTTTGCGAACATCAACCAGCACCTAAAGCCCGGCGGCGCGTTCTACATTTGGCACGCAGGAACGGAAGGGCTTAACTTCAAACTTGCAGTTCAGCGGGTAGGCTGGGAGCTAAAGCAAATTCTTATTTGGGTAAAGAACAACATAGTATTAGGCAGACAGGACTACCAATGGAAGCACGAACCCTGCCTATACGGTTGGAAACCCGGAGCAAGCCACTATTTCGTAGCACGGCGCGACTTGATAACCATAACGGAAGACGAAGATTTGGATCTAAACGCGCTAACGAAACAGGAGCTTAAAGACCTGCTACAAAAAATATTGGATTTGCCTACTACGGACATACACGAAGACAAGCCGTTAAGGAGTGCAGACCACCCCACCATGAAGCCGTTAAAGCTTATGGGTAGACTGATTAAGAACAGCACACGCCCCGGCGAAGTAGTATTAGACCCGTTCGGAGGTTCCGGCAGTACGATGATGGCAGCGGAGCAGTTAGGCCGCGCTTGCTTCATGGTAGAGTTAGACCCGGCTTATATTGACGTTATCTGCAAGCGTTACGAAGAGCTTACAGGCGAGAAGGCCGAATACTTAGGCAACTTCAAGGAAACAGAGAAATAAACCCGTTAAAACAGGGAAAAGACAATGGCAAACCCAAACCCCAAGCGAGAGAACCTCGCGCCACAATTCAAACCCGGACAAAGCGGGAACCCGAAAGGCAGACCCAAGAACAGGGTAGCAGCCTTCCGGGAACGCATTATGGGTAAGAGCAAGGCAAAAAGGTATTTCGGTATTTCCGCGTTTGAGGTTACGGAATGGTACGAAGCCCTTATAACGATGGATTTGCCGGACTTGAAGCTATTAGCAGCAGACGATACCGCCCCGGCACTTGCGAGAACCTACGCACGCGCTATTATATTCGACATGAACGGCGGTAAGACTACGACGATAGACAAGCTTACGGCAAAGCTACACGGAAAGGCTATCCAGCGCATCGAGCACACGGGAGCCGACGGCAGCGACCTAAACCAGCCCCGGACGCTCACGAAAGACGAAGCAAAGGAATTTTTCGACGATTTGGAAAGCGAGTATTAAGGCATGGAGCAATACAGGGATATAGACCTCTTGAAGACGTGGACGCTACACAGCGTTCTAAACTTTACGCGCTACTTCTTTAAGCAGAAGTTTAAGCGTAAGTTTGTCGTAGGCCAGCACCATATAAAGATAGCCAAAGCCTTAGACCGCGTATTAGCCGGAGAGTGCAAACGCCTTATTATTAACATTGCCCCCCGATACGGAAAGACAGAGTTAGCCGTTAAGAACTTCATAGCTATGGGTTTGGCAATAAACCCGAAGGCGAAGTTTATACATCTGTCTTATTCCGACGATTTGGCACGCAACAACAGCCGGGGAGTACAGGAAATACTACGCGAAGACAGCTATAGGCGACTGTTCCCCGGTACGAAGCCCACCAGCGTAAACACCCGTAAATGGTTCACGTCAGAAGGCGGCGGCTTGTATGCCGTCAGTTCAGCCGGACAGGTAACGGGCTTTGGTGCTGGTATAGTGGATAAGGACGAAGAGGAAGAGCTAAGCGCAGAAGTTGAAGAGCTGGCCAGCGTTAGCGACGGTACTTTTGGCGGCGCGATAGTCATAGACGACCCTATTAAGCCGGACGATGCCCGTAGCGACACGGTACGCGATAAGGTAAACCAAAAGTTTGAAACCACCATCCGAAACCGCGTAAACAGCCGAAACACGCCTATTATTATCATTATGCAGCGTCTGGACGAACAAGACCTTTGCGGCTACCTTCAAAAGCTGGAGCCGGAAGAGTGGGAAGTATTGAGCCTTCCCGTTATTCAGACAGACGAAGAGGGTAACGAAGTAGCCCTTTGGCCGTTTAAGCATACTTTGGAAGAGCTACAGGACTTACGCGAAAAGAATAGCTTTGTTTTCGATACGCAGTACATGCAGAACCCGCGCCCGATTGAGGGGCTTATGTACGAACGCACGTTCATGACGTACCAAGCTATACCCATTACCCGGAAGCGGAAGATTAAGGCGTACATAGACACAGCCGACACGGGTAAGGACTTCTTATGCTGCATTATATACGTTGAAACGGAAATAGGCAACTTCATATTAGACGTTTACTACACCCAAGCCCCGATGGAAACGACAGAGAGCGAGACAGCCCGGCGGCTTACGAAGTACGGCGTAGAAGAATGCATAGTAGAAAGCAATAACGGCGGTAGGGGCTTTGGCCGCAAAGTCCGGGATAACTGCCGAATACTTATGAACCGTAAAACGTCGTTTACCTTCTTTACCCAAACCGATAATAAGGACGTTCGCATCTTCAACCATTCTAACGAGGTGCAGAACCTAACCGTATTCCCGGAACGCTGGGATTTGCTATGGCCGCAGTTCTATAAGGCCATTACCCAATACAAGAAAGAAGGCGGCAACGCCCACGACGATGCCCCGGACGCTTTGACGGGAACGATCGAAAAGCGAAACAAACAGGCGCAGAACCTAACAGGAATTTTTTAATAATAACTTCAAAATTTTATAGTCATGGAAGAAGAAAAAACCCTTACGCTTGAAGACCTCTTACAGGCGAGCAAACAGGAAGGCGCAGACCTTCCCCAGCTTATGGCATTGTTGAAGAACGGGCGTATTACCAGCGAACCCGAAACGGTTATTTACGAAAAGCAGATAGACCCGAAGCTGCACGATGTCATGGACGCGCAGAAGCGACCAAACAAAAAGGTAGTAGTAGACCCGAAGGCAGAAGACTACGGCGAAGTCCGGGATGTAAACCCCAACGCGGAAGAGGAACACCCCAGCGAGAACACCCGTATAGAACAGGTAGCCCGTATAGCTTTGGCAATTCAGCGGCTTATCAGAGACCGCGCAGTTAGCTTTACTTTCGGCAACCCGGTAACATACAACTGCACCCCGGCGAACGACGAGGAAAAGGGCGTACTACAGGCTATTAAGCGCATCTTCTACGACGTGAAGATTAGCACTATAAACAGAAGAGCCGCCCGCAATATTTACGGAACTACGGAAGTAGCCGAATATTGGTATCCTGTCGAGACAGAGGAACACGACCTTTACGGCTTCAAGAAAAATATGAAGTTCAAGGTAGCACTATTCAGCCCAGCCTACGGCGACAGGCTTTACCCGTACTTTGACGAAAACCGCGATATGATAGCCTTTAGCCGCGAGTTTGTGCGCAAAGGTGCAGACTTGAAGAGCCGTACCTATTTCGAGACCTACACGAAGGACACCCACTATTTATGGAGCTGCGACAACGCGGAAGGCGACATTAAAACGGAGAATTGGGAACCCGTAGAAGGCTACCCGAAGCCTATTACTATAGGCAAAATCCCCGTAGTGTACGGTAGCCAGCCAAAGGTAGAATGGGAAGACGTGCAGACGCTTATAGACAGATTGGAAAAGCTACTTTCCAACTTTGCCGATACTAACGACTATCACGCCAGCCCGAAGATTTTCGTAGAAGGTAAGATTATAGGCTTTGCGCGTAAGGGCGAAGCTGGCGGTATTATTGAAGGCGAAGAGGGCGCAAAGGCGCAGTATCTTAGCTGGGCTAACGCCCCGGAAAGCGTGAAACTTGAAATAGAAACGCTCCTGAAGATGATTTACACCATTACCCAAACGCCGGACATTTCTTTCGACACCGTGAAGGGAATAGGAGCCGTTAGCGGCGTAGCCCTAAAGCTTCTATTCATGGACGCGCATTTGAAGGTACAAGACAAGTGCGAGATTTTCAACGATTACCTCCAGCGTCGTATTAACATAGTGAAGGCTTATATAGGCGAAGCTAACAGAGCATGGAAAGACGCAGCCGCCAGCCTTATAGTAGAGCCGATTATTACGCCTTACATTATCGAAGACGAACAGTCTAAGATTAACATCCTTACAGCGGCCAACGGTAACAAGCAGATTGCCAGCCGTAAGGCTACCGTTCAGCGTTTGGGATGGACTGATAACCCGGAAGAGGAAATTAAGCAGATTGAAGCCGAGGAAGCACAGGAAAATAGCTTCATTGAAGGCGAACCGACGCTTTCGGGTATGTAAACGTATCAATTTAGTACGATAAAAAGCCGTAGGGCGCGTTTTTCTGTGCGGCTGGTATAATTACCCACCCGAACGGAGAAACGCGCTTAGAACGCAAATTTAACAAAAATAACTATGCCGAACAATAGAGAAAAGGTAATTTTGCAGCTAAAGGGGTTCGATGCAGCACACTACAGACGAACCGAAGGCTACGCCCGTCAGATTGACAGGCTTTGCAGCATGGCGGCGAACGAATACGCCAGCCTTGCGGGTACTTTGTTCCAGCCGGACACAAACAAGCCGTTCAACTTCGACGATTATCCGAAGACGAAACAGGCAGCGCAGAAGGTAACGGCAGAGTTAGCCAGGAAGATTGAGGGCGTAGTTATTAAAGGAACGGCGGCAGAATGGCGGGCAGCTTGCGACAAAAACGACGCTTTCCTAAATTCAATACTTCGCACGTCACGGCTAAGCCCGGAGGAAGCTGCGCAATACCAAGCCCGGAACCTTGAAGCCCTGCAGTCATTCCAGAAGCGTAAGGTAGAAGGCTTAGACCTTTCCCAGCGCGTATGGAAATACGTAGGCGACATAAAGGACACCATAGAATTAGGCATAGACGTAGGGTTAGGCGAAGGTAGGAGCGCACAGCAGCTAAGTAGGGATTTGCGCGAGTGCCTACAGGAGCCTAACCGACTATTCCGGCGCGTCCGGGATAAGTACGGGAACCTACAGCTTAGCAAGGCCGCGAAGCTATACCACCCCGGACAGGGCGTTTACAGGAGTTCAGCAAAGAACGCCATGAGGTTAGCACGAACGGAAACGAATATGGCTTACCGTGAAGCGGAATACCTACGCTGGCAACAGCTTGATTTTGTCGTAGGCTTACGCATTATGCTTTCAAACAACCATACCATCCTCGACAGCAAGGGAAAGCCCCAGCCGTTAGTAGATATTTGCGACGAATTAGCGGGCGACTACCCTAAGACCTTCCGTTTTGAAGGCTGGCATCCACAATGCCGCTGCGTAGTAGTGCCAATTCTTTCAGACTACGACGAATACAACAAAGGCAGGGCTAACAGGTTGAAGGCAATAGTTCGCGGCGAGACCTACAAAGCCATGCCTTCGCGCCGGACGGTTACAGCTTTGCCGGAAAACTTTACCAGCCATATTGAGAACATAGCCGAGCGTTCTAAAGGTTGGAAGAGCCAGCCCTACTATATACGGCACAACTTCCAAGGCGGTAAGATTGAAGGCGGGATAAAGCCGGGCGTAGCTACCCGCATGAACGGCGCGACCGAAAAGCCAACACAGAAAAAGCCGGAACCCTGCACGGAATACGACGCAGAGATAGACAACCTTAAAAAGTGGGCTTACGCCTTTGGCTTAGACGTTTCCCGGATAGACCCGCTACGACTTGCAGGGGATAAGGCCGGGCTACGCGCAGAGTTAGACAGGCTACAGGAAACAGCGGAACAGCGACAGGAAGCATGGCTTATGGCTTTGGCAGAGTTCCAGCAGGTAAGGAACGAGATGCAAAGCAAGGGGTTTAAGGACTTAGCCAGCAAGTACACCGTTCTAAGTGGAGCCTACCGATGCGAAGCCGGGAAGTATTACGCGGATTGCATACAGAAGCTAAAGGAGCTAAAGGCACAGGCCGAAGCGGACTTAGCGAAGGCAATAGCGGAAGACGCAAAAGCCGACTATTCCCAGCTTATGCCGGAAGAGTTGAAGAAAGGCAACGAATACTTAGACGGCGAGGACTACGTTTTTGATAAGCGTTTCTTCGACATGTTGAAGTACACGCCAAAGCTTGAAATGCCGCACACAAATAAGGGCAGCTACGAGAGCCTTAACGGTAGGAAGGTAGTATTAGACAACGACAGCCGCGCAAAGGCCAGCCCATGGGAAAAGAAAGCCGTAGTTTACCATGAGTTCGGACACGCCATCGGCGACCAAAGAGACCTTATTTACAGGTGTAAGGAGCTTGAAGACTTGCGAAACAAACAGATTGCCCGTTTGCGTAAGCGAGTGAAGAGCACCAAAACCGAATATAAGTACGACTACGGTAAGGGAACCTATACGACTACGACGCGGGAAACTACGCAGATGTACGCTAAAGAGCTTTCGGCAAGGATTGACGCTGTATTAGCCCGTATTAGGAAGTTTGGCGACGGCGTATTTACACGCCGGGGAATTACCAAGAAAGACGTAGTAGAGCAGATAGGAAGCCTACAGGACACGCTAAAGAGCCTCGTTAATTCGCCGGGCGTAGGCTGGGGGCATAGTACGAGCTACTTTAGTAGCACGGGAATGAGAAGGCACGAATATTTGGCACATTGCTTCGAAAACGCCTTCTTAGGAAACCGCGTATTCCAGCACTTCATGCCGACAGAGTACCAAGAAATGATAGACTTTATAAATAGCTTGAAGTTCAGCTAAACGAGATATAGAACACCGTCCGGGATTGAGCCTATAAGGGTAGCTTTCGCGGGCGGCGTTTGGTTTTGTCCGGGATAGACGGCGACCAGCTTACGCCCTTTGCTAAGACATTCCCGGAGAATAGAAGCCGCCTTCTTTGCGGAAGGTTCGGCAATAGTAAGCAAGCGAACCAAATCCACCTCTTCGGGTTCGGTAGAGTTGAACAGGAAGCCGTCTATAAGGGCTTCATTTGGCAGAGCCGTAAGAAGCTTAACGCCCTGCGTAGTCTGGACTTTGGGATTTTTCATATTAAGCAACGTCTAAAAGTAATTCTTCAACAGGAAGGGGAGCACCGGGAGCCGGAGGGTACAGGGTACATACTACAGAGTTATAACGCTTAGCCCATTTCTTGAAGTAGTGAAGGCATACCGGGCGCAATATACGCGGCCAGCGGTTAAAGCGGATAGCCCAGCTTTGCACGTTCTTTTGAAGCGTAAGGATTTGGTTACGTTTCCATTCAGTAGCCAGCGCGTCTAATTCTTCCGTTAGCTCCTGTATTCTTACAGCTTGCGGGTTTGGGGTTTTGCTTGCTTCCATTTCGATCAATAATTTTGTTTCGACGGTGCAAAGGTATGAATTTTCCGGGAAAGTACCAAACAGGAGCCGGAACAGGCACGCGCAAACGACACCAGCAAAGGCGAAAAGGAATACCGAAACAGCACCAAACGAAACCATTTGCAACCATTTGGCGAAGTTTAGGCGAAGTATTTTATTCGTATTAAGCTAATACGTACCAAAATAATACGCTATCTTTGCAGCGTTTTAACGCTTAAACAATAACGAACATGAATTTAATTGAAGAAATTTTAGCACTACTGAAAGCCCAATTTTCGGGCGTGCGAGAAGACGGTTTGCAACAGTTGGCGGCTGCTCTCAGCCTACAGGTTGAAACCAAGGAACAGGCTACCGAACTCGTAGGGAAACTTACCGCCGAGAAAGTAACCAAATTTGTACAGGATTGGCGCAAAAAGGCAGATGCCGAGATAGCCAAAGCAAACACCACCTACGAAAACGGCCTTAAAGAAAAGTACGATTTCGTAGAGAAGGGCAAGCAGCCCCCGGCAACACCTCCAGCACCAGCCCCAAGCGGAGCCGTTACCTTAGAGCAGATTAAGGAGCTTATCCAAGCGGAAATGAAGGGCGTACAACAGAGTATTACCGACATTAACGCCGGAAAGGTGGCAGAAGCCCGCGAAGCTCGTTTTGTCGGAGCTTTAGACAAGGCCGGAATTAAGGGGAAGACCCGCGAACTGCTGTTAGGCGGCTTCAAGGGTAGAACCTTCAAGGATGACGAAGAGTTTAACACCTACATGACCGAACAGGACGCAGAGTTAGCCGCCCTTGCACAAGAGCAAGCAGACAACGGCCTGTTAGGTGGAGGAAAGCCAATTTTCGGAGCCGTGAACGAGAAGGGAATTTCCAAGGGCGTAGCAGACTACATCGCATCCCAGCAGCCCGGCAACACCCTAACGGGTAAGGAAATTTAAGTTTAACTTTTAATTCAGACGAAACAATGGGTTTGAAAATTAAGCGACAGAGTGACACGCGAGTAGTACACGCTTGCACCCACAACTTAGCCGATATCCCTAACGGTGTAACCGTGAAGTCTGCCGAGCTTATCCCCGGCGTGATTTTGAAGGAAGGTACGGCTATTGGTTTGGGTTCAGACGGACTCTACCATGTAGTCAAGACCGCAAAAGTCATTGAAGCCGTAGGTGCTACGGGTACGTCGATTAAGGTAGCCAAGGGTTCGCACTTCAAGACCGGGGATTTCGTTATGTCTGCCCTTAACGGCAAGGCTTACGCTATTTCCGCTATTGATACCACCTCTTCGGCATCCTACGACACCATCACCATCGGCACAACTATTGGCGCGATTGAAAAGGACGCAGTAATTATGGCCGCAGACGGCGAACACGCATCAAGCGGCGCAGCCTTCAAGTACACCCCGAAGGCTCTTACGGGCGACCATTACGACGTTAAGGATTTGGAAAACCACCTCGTTAGCGCAGTAACTATCGGCCAATTCAAAGAGAGTGTTATACCGCCTATTTCGGAAGCTATTCTTAGCAAGCTGAAGGGCATAGTGTTAATTTAACAGAAAGGGCAGTAAGTTATGATACAGACACTTATGGTAGGTTTGGTAGAAAAGGACATGCAGGGCGTAATTAACACCTACGACTTGAAGCCTTACTACTACCCTTCGCTTTTCCCGTTGAAGCAGAACTATACGCTGACGTGGAAAGCACTTGAAGCCCAAACGGGCTTGAAGATTGCCGCCGATTTGGTAGCGCGTGGTGTTTCTATTGATAAGAAGACCCGCGAAGCACTTAGCCGCATACAGGGAGATATCCCCAAGATTGCGATTAAGCGTACCATGAACGACGAAGAGCTGGACGATTACGACGTAATGGTAGCCATGACTTCGCAGAACCCCGACCTTCGCGCACTTGTTGAGGTTTGGGCAGAAGATACGAAGTACTGCTGGACGGGTGTAGCCGCCCGTTTGGAGTGGATGGCCTTGCAGCAGATTTCTTTGGGTAAGATTACGCTTACTAAGGACAACAACGTAAGCGTACTTTCCGAGTACGACGTGGACTACGAGATACCCGCCGACCAAAAGGTAGGTTATCAGACAGGCTCCGCAAGTTGGGATAGCACCAGCGCAAAGCCTATTAGCAAGGACTTCAAGGCCATTGTTAAGGCAGCACGCGCAAAGAACATCCACTTGAAGTACGCCTTTATGAACGTAGACACCTTCGCCAAGTTCGCCGACACCGAGGAAGTACAAAAGAAGTGTGCAAGCTTTGCACAGAACGCCCTCGGTTTGGAGGACACCCCTGACGTTGACACCGTGAACAAGGCTATGAAGAAATTGCAGTACCTTTACGGATTGCAGATTATCGTCATAGACCAGGACATCACGCTGGAGCTTGCAGACGGTTCGCGCCCATATTCCGGCAACCCATTTGCCGACGATGTGGTTATGTTCAGCGAAACTAAGCAGTTGGGTTATACCTATTGGAAGACCCCCGCAGACGCTAAGCTGAAAGGAACCGCCGCTATTAAGGCTATGAACGGCCACACCTTGATTAAGAAGTTTGCAAACGAGGAACCCGTAGAGGAAGTAACGATGGGCGTAGCTAACGCCTTCCCCGCATGGCTTTCGTCTTCGCGTACCTACCTTGCAGACGTGACCCATACAAGCTGGAGCCACTAACAACCAACAGGCGACGGCTGGGGAGTTTTAGGAAGGCGATAGTTCCGAACGCTACCCCAGCCCAAGCCTACCCTAATAGCACAAGGCAATGACATACAAAGAATGGTTTACAAAGACAACCCGGCGTTTTGGTATTACTTCGGAAGACGTTGATTTGATATTAGCGAACCAAACGGAGCTTATACCCGACCCGGACGCAACCGTAGCACCGAAGACGGCAAAGACGGCCTTAGTTAAGGAGTTCGCCAGCATAATACCGCTGGCTAACGTCAGCGAAGGCGGCTATTCCGTTTCGTGGAATATGGACGCTATTAAATTGTGGTACAACCAAACCTGCGGGGAGTTAGGCATCACGCCAGCAGACAAACCGAAGGTTCGCAATAAGAGTAATATATGGTAGATATTTCAGCAGTCATTAACAACCAATACCCGCACTTCCTATATAAGCGCAATAGCGGCGAAGCCGTACAGAACGCTAACGGTAGCTGGGTAAAACAGGGAACAACAGCTTACGAGCTTTGCGGAGCTTGCAGGGAGGAAACGAACGGCAAGGGCAGCAAGGTACAGGCGGCTAACGGAGTATTCCGGGAGTTTTCCTCTTTGGTTCAGATACCCGTAGGCGTTCAGCGCATACCCGAAGGAACGGAAATAGTTGTTACGACGGTTGAGGTAGAAGCCGAAAGACTTCAAAGCGAAAACTTTGTAGAGACAGCCAAGGCCGAAGGGATTGTAAGGATTTCCGGCGAATGTCTAAAATTCGACGAAGGTAGGCTACACAACAGGCTATGGGTTTAAGGGCTAAGTTCAAAGGCGACATAGACGCGACGTTTGCGGCTTTTCTTGCAGAAGTGGAAAGGCAGATAATAGAAAGCCTTTGCAGAATCGGCGAGGAAGCGGTAACGCTTGCAAAGCTAATACCGCCGGAACGCGGATTTACCGACCGAACGGGGAACCTACGCTCTTCTATTGGTTACGTCGTTTGCAAGGACGGCCAGCCGATAAACTTAGCTTTTGAAGCGGTAAAGGGTGGACACGAAGGAGTACATACCGGGCAAAGGCTGGCTATGGAAATAGCGAAACAGCACACCGAAGGCTATACGCTTATAGTAGTGGCAGGTATGAACTACGCGGTTCACGTCGAGAGCAAGGGGCGCGACGTTCTAACGTCAGCCGAGAAGGAAGCCGAAAAGCTCTTAGCCCGTGAGTTAGCCGATTTGGTTACAAACGTAAAAGAAGCATTATGAATAAAGTAAGTTCTATAGATACGGACGATATCCTGTACCAGCTTATACAGCAAGCGGTAAACGAGGGCGTTATTACTATTTCCGGCGTAGTCTGTCCGCAGGGCGAACGCCCGGACGATAGCAAAGCGGAAGACATAGTTATTAACACCATTACCGTAACGCACGACAAGCCACAGACAGGAACATCGAACGTAAATATATACGCCAGCGACCTAAAAGTAAAGATTAACGGTAAGGAGCAATACAAGGCCGACCGGGAACGCTTGCGGGTTATAGGCGACGCGCTTACGACCTTCTTAGACGCGCAGAACATAGCCGACTTAGAATTTTGGATCGAGACGGACACCGTAATCAAGGAATTGGAAGTACAACAGCATTACAGGAATCTGCGAATTAGTTGGAATATTCACTAAACATTTAATACGTAAACATTATGTCAACATTAGTAACTTTGGGTTTGTCTAAGATTTTGGGTAAGACCGGGGAGCCTCAGACTTGCGACTTTACGGAAACAGGTTATACCCCTTACGGTTTGACCTACGAGGACACCTGTAACATGTCACAGGAAGACCCGGAAACGAACGAGTTCTACGCGGAAGAGGAAGACGACCCTGTAGAGATTTCGGAAAAGGCCGGAAAGACGGTGTTTAACTTTAGCATCATGAACCCCGACCTTACTACGCTTACCCGTCTTTTTGGCGGTACTGTAGCGTCCGATATCTACGCCTTCCCCGACGCAGTAGCGAATATCGAGGAAAGCGTGATTATCGTTCCTAAGAAGGGTTTGAAGTTCCAAATTCCCCGCATGAAGCTCGTAGCCAAGATTAACGGCGAGTTCAGCAAGAAAGGCCTCCTTCTGCTTGAAGTGCAGGGAACTGTACTAAAGCCCGCAACAGCCGGACTAAAGAAGATGTACGTTAAGCAGGTGTAACCAGCCAGCAAGTACACTAACCCTCTAACCGAAGCCCCCGAACCTTACAACCTTCGGGGGCTTCAATAATTAAAGGCAGTATGGCAGAAGAATACGAAAGCAAGGTACAGGCGTTAGAAGCGGAACAGAACGAACTACGCCTTATGATTAAGGACGGCATAACCTTCGATATAGAGGTTACGCACTACAGACGTAAGCCCGGAATATTGGGTTATTTCCGTAAGCGCGAGAAGGTAACGGAAAAGCGCGTTTTCAAGATTGAGGAACCGACGCTTAACACCTTAGACCGTCTTAGCGCACTTTGGCTGCAAATGGAGATAGACGAAACCCGCTTAAAGGACGAAGACTATTTAGGCACGGCGAAGCGTTTGGCAGCGAAGGAAAACAAGACGGTAGCCGAAATAGTAGCCACAGCAGTATTAGGCGAAGACTACTATATTAGCGTAGACCGGGGCGGCTGGTTTTCCCGGAAGGAAGACAAAGCAACCCTACAGCGACTTACGGACACCTTCCGGCACGCAATAAAACCCTCCGAGCTTTTCACGCTGGCGGTACTTATTACCAACGTCAGCAACTTAGGGGATTTTATAAACTCTATAAGATTGATGGGCGCAACGCGAACAAGCGACCCGACGCATCTTATAGAGCAACAGGATTAAAAAGTCCATTTGGCCGCCGGGGTTCGGTTTGCGCACACTTCGGCTGGACTTTAGACTACTTAGAGCACGGCATCCCATGGGCGACCGTACAGAGGATGCTAATAGACGCGCCGGGAGTTGAGGAAACGAAGGCAAAGCCGGGAGATACTACGGTAACGCTAACCGAAGACAACGTAGGCGAAGTATTCGATTTGATTAACAGATTAAACAGGTAAGGATATGAATATACAAGGCGGCGGCATTTCCTTTGAAGTTGAAGGAACCAACGATAAGCTCATGAAGGTTTTGGAACAGAGCCGGAAGGCTATTTCTACGTTCAGCCGGGAAGCGGTACACGACAGCGTAGATATAGACCGGGGTTTTGAACAGGCGGCGCGAGCTATAGAAGACAGCTTCAATAAGATTGATGCCGTAATAGACGAAAACCTACAGGCTATTAAGGAGCTTGAAGCCGAACAGGAAAAGCTACAAAGCCAATACGCCGAAGCCTTCATGAAGGGCGACGATGAACGGGCAAGGGCTATACAGGCAGAGGTAGCCGAAAACAAAAAGCTTATAGAAGCCCGTAAACAGATTATTAACCAAGGCCAGCAGGTTATAGGAGAGCTTAACGAAGAGCAGGCTAAGCTACAGGAGCAGAAAAAGAGCTTTGAACAGAACTTAGAGCAGACGAAGAGCCTAAGAACACAGCTTAGAGAGTGCAAGGAGCAGTTAGCCCTGCTTGAAGCCAACGGCAAACGCGGAACCGAAGAGTTCAAGAGGTTACAGGAGGAAGCCGGAAGGCTTACCAACGCTATAGGCGACGCTAACCAACAGGCTAAGCTATTGGCACACGATAACGCCCAGCTACAGGGCTTTATGTCCGGCGTTTCCGGCTTAGCCGGAGCCTTTACAGCAGCCCAGGGCGCAGCGGCTTTGTTTGTTGGAGAGAACGAGAACCTACAGCGCGTTATGTTGAAGGTTCAGAGCCTTATGAGCGTAACGATGGGCTTGCAGCAGGTTATGAACACGTTAAACAAGGATAGCGCGTTTATGCTTGCAACCGTCACGAAGGCGAAGGAATTGCTTACGGTAGCGACTAACAAGCTTTCCGTAGCTTTGGGTATTTCCAACGTAGCCGCTAAAGCACTTATGGCGACACTAACGCTGGGGCTTTCCGTAGCCATTACCGCAGTAATAGCCCTTATTTCCCACATGGCCAGCGAAGCGCAGAAGGCAGCGGAACAGCAAAAGAAATTTAACGAGGAAGTAGCGAAGGCAGCAGCTAAGCCGCTTTCCGCATACATAGCCCTTAAAACAGAGTGGGAAAACCTTACAGGCTCGATGAAGGAGCGCGAAAAGTGGGTACAGGATAACGCCGACCGCTTTGAAGCTTTGGGTTTGAAGGTGTACGACGCTAAGACAGCCGAAGACGTTCTTATTAGGAATAGCCAAAAGTTTGTAGAAGCGTGCATGGCCAAGGCCAAGGCGTTAGCAGCCCAGCAGCTTGCAGCCGAGAAGTACGAGGAAATAATAAAGAAGCAAGCCGAAGTAGACGCTATGCCGGACAAAGTGCAGTCTTACGTACCTTCCGCTAACGGACGCGGCTACTATAGCGTAGTAGACAACAAGGCCAAGGCCGAAGCCAAAAAAGAGCTGGAAGACATGAAGAAAACCGCGCGAGAGTTTATCGAGCAACAAGTAAAATTCACTAAAGAGGAACAGCAGCTTTTAGCCGGGTTAGGCACAGCGGGCGCGAAGGTAGTAGCCGGGAGCGTAGAAGCGGTAGAAGCCGAGATTTCCCGTTTGCAGCAGCAATACAAGCGAGCCGCAAACGACACGGAACGCTCCCAGCTTGCAACCAAGATAAAGAAGGAACAGGAAAAGCTAAAGAAGATGCAGCTAAAGACAGATAACGGTAGCGGCGATAAGACACCGAAAGACCCATATCTGGACATGTTGCAGAAACGAAAGATAGCTTACGCCAAATACGCCAAATGGGTACAGAGCGAAGACGCTACTATTAGGACAGCAGCCGAAAAGGAGTTTGCAGAGCTTCTAAAAGGTGGAACCAGCTATATAGACTATTTGGAAAAGCAACGCGCAACGATCGAAGGGAAGGCCAAGAAAACGGCGACAGACCTAAAGAACCTTGCAACCATTAACAACGAGATAGCGGAGCTTACGAAGCAAACCGTACTTTCCGACTTTGAAGCCCAGCTTAACCGGGAGCTTTCACTATGCCAAACCATCGGCGACCGTTTGGAAGTCATAGCAAAGCACCGCGAAGAGCTTACACGGGATAACAGCGACGTAGACAACGGAAAGGCCGATATTCTGCGTAACGCAAACGACGATACCATAGAACAGGCCAAACAGGAAACGGCGGCACTTCTACAGGAATACGCCAGCTATACGACAGAGCGCATCAAGTTTGAAGAGAGCTACGCCCGGAACCGGGAACTTCTTAACGCTACTATCCACGCCAAGGAGATAGACAGCGAAGACGAATTTATAGCTAAGCTTTTGGAAGCAAAGCAAGCCTACGACAACTACGCGAAGGAAGCCGCCAGCGACGATGCTACGGTAGCAGCCAGCGCAAAACAGCGGTACGCGGAACTTCTAAAAGGCGGTAGGTCATACCTTGAAATGCTACAGAACAAAATCCGGGAGCTTGAAGACAAACAGATTAAGGTAGGCTTAGACGTTGAGGGTACGGAGCAATTAGATAAGCTGCGTAAGCTACTGAACGCAGAGAACACCACCGACGCACAGGTAAAGGCCGCAATAGCCGCCCTTGCAGCTTTGGAGAAACAGGCGAAAGCCTACGCCAAGCAAAGCGGTAGCGAGCTATACGACGAACTTCTGCAGCAGTATAAGACCTTCCAAGAGCAGAAAAGCGACATACAAGAGAAGTACGAGCAACAGCGGGCAGAAGCCGAGAAGCACGGCAACACTATCATGATAGCCGAGATTAACGCACGGGAACAGGCAGAGCTAAGCAAACTTGCAGCTTCACGCCTTATGGCTTCCGAGAGTTGGAACCAGCTATTTAGCGACCTTAGTACGCTTTCGGCTAAGACCATTAACAAGCTCATGGCCGATATTAACAGCCAAAAGGTAACGCTTTCCGCACAATTCAACCCGGCAGACTTGAAGGCCATAAACGACCAGCTACAGAAGGCAAAGGACGAACTACACCATCGTAACCCGTTCTTAGCCCTACGCG
>Ga0310695_10001739_pt1 | contig 49437 bp, 42 predicted proteins | sample RumenRJG_04DNA_FD_203882 | JGI IMG/M metagenome (GOLD analysis project Ga0310695, IMG submission 203882) | Bovine rumen microbial communities from Lethbridge, Alberta, Canada - RJG_04 (v2) (version 2) | ecosystem: Host-associated > Mammals > Digestive system > Stomach > Rumen | place: Canada... | reverse complement strand
TGATATTACAGTCTGTAACTACTGCATATGATGAATTAATAATATCCATAACTGAATCCAGATATTCGGGTGTGATTTTCTGCACTATATCTACATATGAAAGAGCTATATTCATATCTCCATTCACATCATTGATATACATGTACATTGAAGATCTGCTTCCCGATGCAGTGATCACATGGGAAGTGTCTATTCCGACTTTCCTGCACTCATTTAAAAGATCTTTTCCAAGACTGTCGTCTCCTACTGCAGTAATAAAAAATACATCAGCACCCAGCAGAGCCAGATCGTGAGCGATATTTCTGCCTACACCTCCAAAACTGATTTTTATAGTGCCCGGATTGGAGTCTTCAATGATAAGAGGTCTGTAAGGAGTTCCTCCTATATCAATATTTGCAGCACCTATTACTGTTATTTTTCGTCTATTTTCCATAATAATATTTTGATATCTGTAATTATATTATGATTTAACGATTCAAATGAATAATCAATGCATCTAACCCTGTTCTTTTATTTTATTTACCCAGCATCTGTGACACATAGCTGTATAACTGTCATTTCCACCGAGCATTACCTGGTCACCTTTGGTAATGACATTGCCTTTTTCATCTATCCTTGCGTTGACAGTTGCTTTTCTTCCACACTCGCAGATTGTTTTGATCTCTGTGATAGAATCGGCGAGTTCCATAAGCCTTTTTGCACCCGGGAAGAAATGAGTGAGAAAATCTGTGCGCAACCCAAAACATAATACCGGCAGATTATTTTCATCTACAAGTTTACGCAGACCGTCTATCTGTTCAGGTGTGAGAAACTGCGCCTCATCGGCTATTATGACATCATGGTCACCGGCTCTGTGATATTCTTCGATAATATCATCGTCAGGATATATTATCTGAGCCTGCTGCCTGAGACCTATACGGCTCTGTATAATATCTGCTCCGTCTCTGGTATCTGTTCCGGGCTTTATCAGCCATACATCCATACCCTTTTCTTCATAATTAAATTTTGTTATCAGGGCCTGAGCCGACTTGGATGAACCCATAGCACCGTATTTAAAATAAAGCTTTGCCATATATGAAGTTCCTCCTTTTTATTTATGTAAAAATATTACTACATCAGATAATATGTGTCACGTATAGGAGAAAAAATGTGCCAATATATATTCATTTTTTAAATACAATGTTTTATAATTTATCCGTATGGAAACACAGGGGTTTCCAATTTGTAAACTCATTATATGACCTTGAGGAGGGAAATTATGAAGAAGTTTCTTGTTATTCTCCTCGCAGCTCTGATGGTATTCTCATTTGCAGCTTGCGGGGGCGGCGGATCAGATTCAGGCTCATCAGATGGTGATGCTGAAATGAAGGTAGCTATGGTCACAGACTATGGTGATATCACTGACCAGTCATTCAACCAGACAACTTATGAAGCATGCAAGGCTTATTGTGAAGCAAACGGTGTTGAGTTCACTTATAAGAAGCCTGCTTCCGATGCTGATGCTGACCGTGTTTCTTCAATCGAGGAAGCAATCGAGGAAGGCTACAATGTAATCGTAATGCCTGGTTACGCATTTGCTAATGCTATTTATGAAGTAGCACCTCTCTATGAAGATGTTAAGTTTGTTGCTCTTGACGTAAGTGAAGGCGACCTCACTGCTTATGGTGAGAGAGAATTTGATGGACCTAACGTTTACAGCGCTGTTTACCAGGAAGAGATCGCTGGCTACATGGCTGGCTATGCTGCTGTTAAGCTCGGTTACACCAAGCTCGGATTCCTCGGCGGAATGGCAGTTCCGGCTGTACAGAGATACGGCCACGGATTCGTTCAGGGTGCTGACGCTGCTGCTTCCGAAGGCGGAGTTGATGGCGTAGAGATCAAGTACGTATACGGCGGACAGTTCTTCGGCGATGCTGATATCACAGCTGCTATGGATACATGGTATGGCTCAGGTACAGAGTGCGTATTCGCTTGCGGCGGCGGTATCTACTCATCCGCTGCTGAGGCTGCTGCAAAGACAGGCGGCAAGGTCATCGGCGTAGACGTTGACCAGCAGGGCATCATCGACGGTGCTTATGGCGAAGGCATGACAGTTACATCAGCTATGAAGGGTCTTGGAGCTACAGTTAACACACTCCTCGGAGCTATCCAGGAAGGCAAGTGGGAAGATTATGCAGGTCAGATCCAGAACCTTGGTCTTGTTTCAGAAGTACCGGCTGAGAACTATGTACAGCTTCCTGAGTCAACACAGTGGGGAGATGGATTCCAGCAGGCTGACTATGAGACTCTTGTAAAAGAGCTCTTCGACGGAACAAGAACAGTATCTGCTGACATCGAAGCAATTCCTGCAACAACAGCAGTTAAGGTTGATGATCAGGGTGCTATCAAGGGCTAATGATCTGTTCTGAATGACAAGTAATAATAATTAAAAAAAGGCGATTTCGGCAGCTGTCGGAATCGTCTTTTTATTGTTAGATATAATGTTTTCTGATATATTTAAAGATGTAAACTATTGGGAATTATATATGACGGAGGGACAGATTTTATGGATGCACCTTATGCCATAGAAATGGTGAACATCACAAAGAGATTCCCCGGCATTATTGCTAATGACAATATCACCCTGCAGCTTCGCAGAGGAGAGATCCATGCCCTGCTAGGTGAGAACGGTGCCGGAAAATCTACCCTCATGTCCGTCCTCTTCGGTCTGTATCAGGCTGAAGAAGGAGTAATCAAGAAGGACGGAAAAGAGGTAAAAATCAATAATCCTAATGACGCCAACGATCTTGGTATAGGAATGGTACATCAGCACTTCAAGCTGGTCCAGTGCTTCACAGTACTGGAAAATATCATCCTCGGTGTTGAATCGACAAAAGGCGGCGTGCTTCAGATGGAAGAAGCAAGGGCCAAGGTCAAGGCACTTTCTGAAAAGTATGGTCTTCATGTAGATCCGGACGCCAAGATCGAAGACATCACAGTCGGAATGCAGCAGAGGACAGAGATCCTCAAGATGCTCTTCAGAGACAATGAGATCCTCATATTCGACGAGCCTACTGCCGTGCTGACACCGCAGGAGATCGAAGAGCTGATGGAGATCATGAAAAACCTGAGAGCAGAAGGCAAGTCAATTCTGTTTATCACACACAAGCTGAATGAGATCAAAGCTGTAGCAGACAGAGTGTCTGTATTACGCCGTGGTAAGTACATCGGTACAGTAGATGTAGCTACTACTTCCAAAGAAGAGATGAGCCGTATGATGGTAGGCCGTGATGTCAACATGGTAGTTGATAAAGAGCCTGCTAAGCCGGGCGAGACAATTCTCAAAATTGAGAATATGACAGTTGCTTCCAAGATGCACTCGAACAACGCAGTTAAAAACGTCAGTTTCGAAGTTCATGAGGGAGAAATCGTCTGTATCGCTGGTATCGACGGAAACGGCCAGACTGAGTTTGTATATGGTCTTACCGGAATGGAGCCTCTTGTTGATGGTAAGATAACTCTCTGCGGTAAAGATATCACTAAGGATTCTATCCGTCAGAGGAGCAAGCTGCTCAGCCACATTCCTGAGGACAGACATAAACATGGACTCGTTCTCGACTATCCTCTTGAGTACAATATGGTTCTCCAGAGATATTATCAGCCTGAGTTCACTTCGGGTGCCGGATTCCTCAAGAGAAAGGAGATCCGCGAATATTCCGAGAAACTTGAAGCTGCATATGACGTCAGATCCGGTCAGGGCCCTATTACAATAGCAAGAGCTATGTCCGGTGGTAACCAGCAGAAAGCTATCATAGCCCGTGAGATTGATAAGGATCATAAACTCCTCGTAGCAGTACAGCCTACAAGAGGTCTGGATGTCGGAGCTATTGAAGGTGTTCATAAAAACCTTATAGCAGAGAGAGACAATGGTCGTGCAGTACTGCTGATATCACTCGAGCTCGAAGAGGTAATGAATGTTCCTGACAGGATCCTCGTAATGTATGAGGGTGAGATCGTCGGTGAACTCGATCCTAAGAAGACTACTGTAGAAGAACTCGGACTCTACATGGCCGGCGCCAAGAGAAATGTCAATATTGACGCTAATACCCCGGAAGTAGAGAAATCTGAAGTCATAGACACAACGGCTGCAGGAAAGGAGGAAAAATAATGAAAGATAAGAAATTTTCATTAAAGAATCCGGCTTTCCAGTCGATACTTACATCATTGATATGTATCGTGCTCGGACTTCTGATTGGATACATCGTACTTCTGATGATCAATCCTGCCGGAGCAGGAGAAGCAATAAAAACGATTCTTCTCAACTTCCTGTCAAGATCCAGCCCGGCTGCTCAGATGAAGGCACTTGGTAATACTCTTGCCAAGACAGCGCCGCTGCTGATGTGCGCGCTTTCGATCTGTTTCTGCTACAAGGTAGGACTCTTTAATATCGGAGCTCCGGGACAGTATGAAGCAGGTGCATGCATCGGACTGTATGCAGCTCTTGCATGGCATATGAACTGGGTCATCTGCCTTATACTCGCAGGTCTTGCCGGTGCGGTCGTCGGAGCTATCTCCGGTGCCCTCAAGGCATACAGAAATGTAAACGAAGTAATTTCGGGCATCATGCTCAACTGGATCATGCTCTATCTGACTAACATGATCCTTTCGGGCAAGAAGGTCAAAGACCCTGCCAGCCCGTATACTATCAAGCTTATGTCCGGAAACAAGGGTGCGCTGATCCCATCAGCCGGTCTCAATGCACTTTTTGCAAACAATAAGACTGTAACGCTTGCTATTCCTCTGGCGATCCTCTTTGCTATCCTGATCTGGATGATCCTGGCTAAGACCAAGTTCGGTTACGAGCTCAAAGCAACAGGATACAATAAGGAAGCGGCAAAGTATGCCGGAATGAAAGAAAAACAGAACATAATCATCACACTAGCCATCGGCGGTGCTCTCGCAGGTATCGGTGCATCCTTCCTCTTCCTCACAGGATATCAGGAATGGTCCACTACACAGACATCAGTACCGATGATGGGATTCAACGGCATTGCGGCTACCTTCCTTGGCGGCCTGCATCCGATCGGAACGATCTTCGCATCATTCTTCATCCAGTCCATAACGGATGGCGGAGCGCTTATCAACAAGTCGGTATATCCTTCGCAGATCTCTGACCTGATCTCATCGATCATCATCTATCTCTGCGGATTCGTACTGTTCTTCAAATACGCTCTCAACACCTGGATAAGCAAGAGAGACAAAGGCGGTCCTAATGTAAATGATGTGCCTGTCACAAATGATGATGCAAAAAAAGAAGGAGGTGACAAGTAATGGTACTGTTATTGCAATACACTATCATATTCGCCTCTGTACTTTGCCTCGTGGCTCTCGGAGGATGCTTCTCGGAGCACTCAGGTGTTATCAACCTGGGACTTGAAGGTATAATGGTAATGGGAGCGCTCGGCGGAGCTGTAACGATGTTCCTCCTTCCTGCCGGCACATCCAAGATCGTCATCATACTTGCTACAACACTTTTCGCGATACTTGTCGGAATGCTCTATTCCTGCCTGCTGGCTGTCGCATGCATCAACTTTAAGGCTGACCAGACACTCATCGGTACAGCTATGAACCTGCTCGCAACAGCAGCAGCTACAGTATTCGTAAGAGCTATGAATACATCGATCAATCCTGATAACGTATCAAGCTCGATCCAGTATATCCAGCCTAAGAAGGCATTCCTTAAATATATTGGAAACTTTGAGTTCAACTGGTTCATGATAATGGCAGTCGTTCTGCTCATAGTATCGTGGTTTGTTCTCTATAAGACAAAATTCGGACTCAGACTCATGGCTTGCGGTGAAAACCCACAGGCAGCGGACTCCGTAGGTATCAATGTATACAAGATGCGCTGGGCAGGCGTCCTGATCTCAGGATTCCTCGGAGGACTCGGCGGTATCGTATATATCACTGCCGGTGTATCCGAGTGGAAATTCGAGATGGGCGTTGCGGGCTTCGGCTTCCTGGCTCTGGCTGTAATGATCTTCGGTCAGTGGAAACCGACTAACATCGCTCTTGCAGCACTGCTCTTCGGACTTTTCCGTGCACTGTCTAACGTATACACAGGTATCCCGTTCCTCAAAGCACTGAATCTTCCGAGTACGGTTTACAACATGCTGCCTTACATCATTTCCATCATAGTACTCGCATTCACATCCAAGAATTCGAGAGCGCCTAAGGCAGAAGGTATTCCTTACGACAAGGGAATGCGTTAAACCATATCGTTTTCAGACAATCTAATATTTTGTATTTTCGGGAGCCCGGGCGCGAGTCCGGGCTTCCAGTAAAAAAGGAGAAAGGCAATGGATGTAAAAAAGATTCTCGGTCACTGCGACCACACCCTTCTCAAGCAGACAGCTACATGGGATGACATCAAACAGATCATTGATGACGGCATCAAGTATCAGACTGCTTCAGTATGTATCCCTCCGGGGTATGTCAGGCAGGCTGCTGAATATGCACAGGGCAGAGTAAAGGTCTGCACAGTCATCGGCTTCCCTAACGGATACAACACAACTGCAGTAAAGGTATTTGAGACAGGTGATGCGATAGACAATGGAGCGGACGAGATCGATATGGTCATCAACCTCGGCTGGGTCAAAGATCAGAAGTGGGATGAGATCGAGCGCGAGATCAGCCTGCTCAAGGAGACCTGCGGTGATCATGTTCTCAAGGTCATCATCGAGACATGCATGCTGACTGATGAAGAAAAGAAAAAAATGTGCGAGATCGTCACATTTGCAGGAGCTGACTATATCAAGACCTCGACAGGTTTCGGCGGAGGCGGAGCTACATTTGAAGATATCAAGCTTTTTTCAGAGAATATCGGAGAAGCTGTAAAGATGAAAGCTTCCGGTGGCATCGCAAGTCTCGAAGATGCGGAAAAGTTCATGGAGCTCGGCGCTGACAGACTCGGCACAAGCCGTATCGTCAAGATAGCAAAGTCACTTGAATAGTAAGATGTAAAAATGGGTTTACACCAACTGATAATATTTATCGTAAACAGAAGCGAGTTGTCCAACAGTTGAGATAAATGGGCAATATAATAATATTCCAGCAATAATCATAATATTATTACAGAAAGGAAGCTCAAAATGGTAGATTATACAGAAGGCGCAGGCCATCAGTACCATGTAGGAGTCAGGCCGGGTGATGTCGGCGAATACGTAATTTTGCCGGGAGATCCTAAAAGAGTACCTAAGATCGCAGCATATTTTGACAATGCCGAGATGGTAGCAGACAGCCGTGAGTATGTCACTTATACAGGTACTCTCGACGGTGTAAAAGTCAGCTGCACCAGCACCGGCATAGGCGGGCCGTCTGCATCGATCGCTCTCGAAGAGCTGGCCAACGTTGGAGCCAAAACCTTCATCAGGGTCGGAACATGCGGCGGTATGGACATAAATGTCAAAGGCGGAGATGTAGTTATCGCGACAGGAGCAATCAGGATGGAAGGGACTTCCAGAGAGTATGCTCCTCTGGAATATCCTGCAGTTGCGGATATGGAAGTTACCGTAGCTCTTGCAGAAGCAGCTAAAAAGATCGGCGCAGACTACCATGCAGGAGTGGTCCAGTGCAAGGATGCTTTCTATGGACAGCATATGCCGGAGGCTCTTCCTAACAGTTACGAACTTCTTAACAAATGGGAAGCATGGCTGCGTATGGGGTGCAAGGCTTCCGAGATGGAATCCGCTGCCCTCTTCATAGTCGGGGCTTATCGCAGAGTCAGAGTGGGATCCTGCTTCCTCGTCGTAGCCAATCAGGAGAGAGAAAAGGCAGGACTGCCTAATCCGCAGGAGCATGATACTGATCTTGCTATCCGCGTAGCAGTGGAAGCCATCCGCCTGATGATAGCAGAGGACAAGAAGAGAGCCGAATAGGAAAGGTGTATAAATTATGAGTAAAAGAGTTTTCTGGATAGTGCTCGACAGCGCGGGTATAGGCGGAGCTCCTGATGCAGCCGAATTCGGCGATGCCGGAGCAGATACTTTCGGCACTTGCTATAAGAGCGGTGAGATGAATGTACCGAACATGGAGAAATTCGGTCTCAGGAATATTGAAGGCACATCTTTCTATGACCCGAAGGATGAGGTTGAAGGATGCTACTGTCGTATGCATGAGAAGTCACGCGGCAAGGACACAACAGTAGGCCACTGGGAGATGGCGGGAATGGTTTCACCGAAACCTCTGCCGACTTATCCAAACGGCTTCCCGCAGGAAGTCCTCGATGCAATCAGCAAGGCAACAGGACGCGGGATACTGTGCAATAAGACTTACTCCGGCACAGAAGTCATTAAGGACTATGGCAAGCAGCATGTAGAGACCGGCGATCTTATCGTTTACACCAGTGCGGACTCTGTTCTGCAGATAGCAGCACATGAGGACATTGTACCTATTGACGAGTTATATGAGATCTGCCACAAGGCACGCGACATCATGCAGGGCGAGCACGGAGTAGGACGTATCATCGCCAGACCGTTCGAAGGTGAATGGCCATTTCAGAGAACTGTGAGGCGTCATGACTTCAGCCTGCAGCCACCTCGTGAAACAGTGCTCGATGCACTCAAGGCAGAGGGTTTCATGAGCATTGGTGTAGGAAAGATCTACGACATATTTGCCGGAAAGAGCGTAATGTATAGTTATTCCAATAAGGGTAACGAAGCCAACATGGTCAGGACCATCGATATAGCTGATGCTGCTTTCGAAGGCCTGTGCTATGTGAATCTGGTTGATACGGATATGATCTACGGCCACAGAAGAGATATCGCTGGTTATACAAAGGCGCTTAACACAGCTGACAGACAGTTCGGTGAGCTGATGGAAAAGATGGGACCGGAAGACATCCTGATAATAACAGCCGACCACGGATGCGATCCGGGATATACCGGAACCGATCACACGAGAGAAGATATTCCATGCCTGATCTGGGGACCTTCCCTCAAGAAAGGTGTAGACATCGGGACACGCGACACATTTGCCGATATGGCAGCAACGATCGCAGAGTATTTTGGCATAGCATATCGCGGGGACGGTACTTCGTTCCTTTCCAAGATACTGTAGCAAAATCTTATACAAGAGCCGTCCGGACAATTGCCGGATGGCTCTTTTTTCATATAATGTGTATGTGGTAGAATACATAAAGTATCTGAAGAAAGGAAGTGCTGATCGTGGCTGAAACAATTACAGCGATTTCAACTGCGCCTGGTGAAGGCGGCATCGGTATAGTAAGGGTCAGTGGACCTGCAAGTCTTGATATTATGAGAAAAATGATGCCGGGATGTCCTGAAGAGGTAGAGCCAAGGCATGCTTATTATGGAAAAGTAGTGGCAGATAGTTCTGTTGCTGATGCAGAGGTCATTGATGAGGCTGTATTTCTTTTCATGAAGGAACCGGCTTCATACACCGGCGAGGATATGCTCGAGATACAGGGGCACGGCAGCAGCGCTTCGATGAAAGCGATACTCAGAGCTGTTCTTGACAGCGGTTTTGACGGTGTAAGAATGGCAGAGCCGGGAGAGTTCACCAAGCTTGCTTTTCTGAACGGCAAGATGGACCTCGCTCAGGCTGAGGCTGTGATCGATCTGATAAAAGCCAAGACAGATCTGTCGCTGAGTATAGCAGAAAGTCAGGTCGAAGGACGTCTGAGTGATACGATACGTGAGATAAGAGAATCGCTTCTGGATGTGCTTGCCGGGATGGCAGTGGATATAGACTATCCGGATGCTGATGTATATGATGAATACACGGATCCTTATGATCCGGATGAAGAATCGGGATCTGAAATAGTAAGCGGTCTTCGCTGGGTGAATTCTGAGATAAGAGACCTGCTGGATACTGCTTCGATCGGAAGGATAGCCCGTGACGGTATTAGGGCAGTTATCGTCGGCAAGCCTAATGCGGGCAAGAGTTCTCTTATGAATGCCATTCTTGGTGAGGGACGTGTCATAGTCACCGATGTTCCTGGTACAACAAGAGATACAGTCGAGGAAACCGCGCAGGTGTCAGGCATCCCTATCGTCCTCGTTGATACAGCAGGACTCCGGGATACAGATGACAAAGTGGAAAAGATCGGTATTGAGCGCACGACACAGGCTATTGCCGGTGCGGATATAGTGATTCTGGTATTAGACGGCAGCCAGGCTCTCGATGAAGAGGATGAAAAGATCCTTCAGTTCATTGAGAAAATGAATACTGAGCATCTTATCGTCGTGATCAATAAGGAAGACCTCGGAACTTCAGTTTCCGAGGAAGAAGTCCACAGGAGAATGCCGGAGGCTACAGTCATCACCACTTCCCTGATAGGTTCCGCCGCAGTCGATGCAGCCCGCAGTATATCTGAAAAGATCGGGGAAATGCTGGATCTCGGAAGTATCGATATCGGCGATACCAGCATTATCACAAGCGAAAGACATGTACATCTTCTGAGAAGTGCACAGGATAATATAAGTGAAGCCGTAAAAATGATAAATAACGGTGAACCGATGGAAGTCGCAGAGCTTTCGGCACATTACGCCTATAACGCACTTGGCAAGATTCTTGGTGAAGAAGTCGGTGAAGATGTCATCGACAGAGTCTTCAGCAAGTTCTGCCTTGGAAAATGAAAAAAATGGAAGGTTTAAACACAGGAAACAGCAGAGAATACGATATTATAGTAATAGGTGCCGGTCACGCAGGATGCGAGGCCGGTCTTATTGCGGCCAGAATGGGAATGAAAACTCTCATGTTCTGCACTGATATCGAGTCGGTTGCTATGATGCCTTGCAATCCTTCAATCGGGGGAACAGGAAAAGGACATCTGGTACGCGAGGTCGATGCGCTTGGCGGTGAGATGGGTCTTAATATAGATAAGACATTCATTCAGTCCAAAATGCTCAATACTTCCAAGGGCCCTGCAGTCCATTCACTGAGGGCACAGGCAGACAAACACCGTTACCATGAGGAAATGCTTAAGACCATCCGCGATCAGGAAGGACTTGATATCATTGAAGCGGAGGTAACAAGGCTGATCGTTGATAAATCTGATGCAGACAGGACTGATATAGGGATGGTCAGCGGCGTAAAGACAGCAGATGGGACTGAGTACAGTGCAAGAGCTGTGATAATCTGCACAGGAACCTTCCTCGGCGGTAAGATTTTCATAGGAGATGATGTAACTGTGTCAGGGCCGGCAGGCATGCCGCCGGCATGCGAGCTCGGTGAAAACTTACGCGAGCTCGGGTTCCCTGTACGCAGGTTCAAGACGGGAACCCCTGCCCGCATGCTCAGGGATACCCTCGATTATTCTAAGATGAAAGAGCAGAAGGGCGACGAGACCATTGTACCTTTCAGCTTTCTCAACGAGGATACTGAATATGATATAGAGCAGGTATCCTGCTGGCTTTCATACACCAATGAGGAGACCCATGCGATAATCCTTGAAAACATTGAAAAATCAGCGATGTACTCAGGAAATATAGTAGGAGTCGGTCCCAGATACTGTCCTTCTATCGAAGATAAAGTATCCCGCTTCAGGGACAGGAAGAGACACCAGCTTTTCGTTGAGCCTGAAGGGCTCGATACTGACTGGATGTATATACAGGGCATGAGCTCGAGCCTTCCTGAAGATGTGCAGCATGCATTCTATTCCACTATTCCCGGACTGGAGCATGCTGAGATAGTGAGACCGGCCTATGCGATCGAATACGACTGCGTAGATCCCCTCTCGGTAAAGCCGAGCCTTGAAAGCAAGATTCTCGAAGGACTTTTCTGTGCCGGACAGTTCAACGGCAGTTCCGGTTATGAAGAGGCAGCCGCACAGGGACTGATCGCCGGTATCAATGCAGTACGCAAATTAAAGGATGCCTCTCCTCTCGTTCTCAGAAGAGACCAGGCGTATATCGGAGTCCTTATTGATGATCTGGTGACCAAGGGGACCAATGAACCGTATCGGATCATGACATCCAGAGCTGAATATCGTCTGCTCCTAAGACAGGACAATGCTGACAGAAGGCTTACACCTGTCGGATATGAGTACGGATCAGTCTCAGAAGAGAGATATCAGAGATATCTGAAGAAAAGTTTGAAAGTGGATGCTGAAATAGCCAGACTTAAGGCGAAAAAGACTGATATTTCAACGTTCAGAGCATTTCTCCTGAGACATGAATGTGATCCGGATAATGCCGATATTTCCCCTGATATCCTGGAACGGAGGAGAAAAGACATTGAGGAAACGGGCAATCAGACATTTGCCGATATCCTCAGGAGACCTGCGATCATGTATGACGATCTTGCTGAGATAGATGATGAAACTCGTCCTGTGTTAAGCAGTAACGAAAAGACTGAGGTCGAAGTCACTCTCAAGTACGACGGATATATCCGCAAGCAGATCAACGAGGTTGAGAAGCTTCACAGCCTCGAGAAGAAAAAGCTTAGTGAAAACCTCGATTACAACTCGATACGCGGCCTCAGGCTGGAGGCAAGGCAGAAGCTTTCAGATATCAGACCGCTGACTGTCGGTCAGGCAAGCAGGATATCCGGAGTCTCCCCTGCTGATATCAATGTGCTTCTAATATACCTCGAAAAGGAAATGCGTTCAGGCAGATAATTATGGCAAACAATACAGATACCTTAAAACTGACTGCTGATCTGCAGAATGAATACGGAAAAGATACATCTGAAAAGCTTGTATCCTATATTGACATGGTGCTCGAGAGAAACGAGCATATCAATCTTACTGCTGTCAGAGATCGTGATGAAGCTATGCAGAAACACCTTGCTGATTCTCTGTCAATAACCGGTCTGCCCGAGTATAGAGATGCGCACAGCATTATAGATGTAGGGACCGGTGCAGGATTTCCAGGTGCCGTTCTTGCTATAGCAGATCCTGACAAGGATTTTATCCTTCTTGATTCTACACTCAAAAGACTAAGAGTCATTGATGAATTCGCTGAAACCCTTGATATAACTAATGTTCAGACTGTTCATGCCAGAGCGGAAGAGCTGTCTAAAAAGCCTGACTATAAGGAATGTTTCGACCTGTGTATATCTCGCGCTGTCGCAAGCCTTGATAAGCTTGCCGGATGGTGCCTCCCGTTTGTGAGAAGGGGCGGATACTTTATTGCATATAAGGGTGAGAATTATAAAGAAGAACTGGAAGCTGCAGAAAAGAGCCTCAGAAAATACAGAGGACGCTTTGACAGAGCTGTTCAGATAGATACTGATGCGGCAGATATTTCAGGACATGTACTTCTAGTGATAAAAAAGGATTAATTTCACAAAATCGTATTTCAAATAAATTAGTATAAGGAAAATGATAGTAACGTTCGCTGCGGCGGACGTTTTTCTGTATCTAAATAATTGTTGCACAGAAAGAACAAATGTTCTATAATTTAATGATAGTATTTATTATTGCTAAAGAGAGCATCGGATAATATATGCATAAGTATATTTCTATTATGATTGTAACCTGATCGATGATACAGCCGTCAATGATACAGATAGCAAGATATAATCAATCTCTTATGAATAATACAATTTACCTGTAAATATGGTCTTAGTATATCGAGGCAGCTTGCTGCCCGATCTACACAGTCAATATGCTCTGATCAACTTTCTCCTGGCCATAAGCGAAAGGGGAGAACCTTTTTACTTCCATATCAGTATGAAAAGCACACACAGATCTCCAGGGGAATAATCAATAATTATCCACTCTATAACAGACACCGGATGTCCCCTGCCTCTGAAGCGTCGGATTACATCTTCGTCCATCGGCAGATGAAAATAATCTCCGACCAACGCTCTCCGGAGCTGAGGCTCTTGGTATATTCAAATACAACTTCCCATAAGGACGGTATCGCTCCTGGTTGAAAGTGTTAAGGTCTAAGAAGAAATTGTTTGCTATATAGAAGCTTTTCTTCTATACTATAGTACTATTTGAGATCAGCTTGCTCAAAAACTATTTCAGTAGAAAATCAGAGGGGATGAACAAAATTCCGGTCAAAAGTACACGATGAATTCAAAAGTATACACATAATTGTTTCACGTGAAACAAATGAGAATCTTTTGCATATGGAGAACAAAGAGGTCTATCTAACAGACGCGAATGTCTCCCGACTCTGCAAGCGGCAGATCACGTCTTCAGCCATCGGTAGAGGGGAATAACCTCCAACCGATGCTCTCCGGAGCTGAAGCTTTGGTACCTGTAAATATCGCCTCCCATAAGGACGGTCTTGCTCCAATCAAGCAAACCGGTTATGGTGGGGGGGACCCAAGCAGCAGGAAGAGATCTGATAACGGCCTGCTGGAGTATTGCTCACGGTTGAATTGGCGGTAAAATGTTTCACGTGAAACAAAGTCAACATTAAAGGCATTTTACCGCTCATTACGAATAGGACACGGCAGGCAGAATAAAAAGTTCCATATTCAGGCGCCTTGGATCCGACAAGAGAGAGTAACAACTCAGACTGCCGGGTCGTGCAATTATTTATCCGGGGGGGCCTCAGAAGGATCCGTATCGATAAGAATTGGCAAACAATGTTAGATTATTGACAACATTGCTTACAATATATGGTATGTCTGATTCAAATGAGACACAATTTGTTCGATGCACAAATTTTAATCCAGTAATATCACTCAATCTACACATACATACCTTAAGAAAGCTGGAAATTTTCAAACAAAAAGAAGTATAATACGTAGAAGTATTTAATCGGGTATTATGCCGTTTGGGAAGGAATCCTGTATAGGAGTCTTCCTTAACTGCGTCTAAAAATACACCGGGAGGTCTATAAATGGGCAAAGCAATTGCTATTTTTAATCAGAAGGGCGGAGTAGGAAAGACTACGACCAACATCAATCTCGCTGCTTGTCTTGCTAACAGAGGCAAGAAAGTGCTGATGGTCGACATCGATCCGCAGGGAAACACAACCAGTGGTATAGGCATCAGAAAGAGGACTTTGAAGACAACTCTTTATGACTGCCTGATTGACGAGACTTTTGATGTCAGGAAGGCTATCCTGCCTACCAATACTGACAATCTGTTCATCATACCTGCGAGTGTTGATCTTGCAGGAGCTGAGGTCGAACTGGCAAGGCTCGAAGCAAGAGAGGGAAGGCTCAAGCGTGTAATCGACGCAGTCAGAAAGGAGTATGACTTTATTCTTGTCGACTGCCCTCCTTCACTTGGAGTACTGACGATCAATTCTCTCACAGCAGTTGACAGTGTGCTGATACCTATACAGTGCGAGTTTTACGCTCTTGAGGGGGTCAGCCAGCTTATCAGTACGATAGAGATGGTCAGAAAGCGCCTCAACCCATCACTGTATATAGACGGAGTTATACTGAGCATGTTTGATGGAAGGACCAACCTGTCACAGGCAGTAGTACAGGATGTGCGTTCTTTCTTCGGACCGGCTATGTATGAAACGATAATTCCGCGAAATGTCCGGCTTGCAGAAGCGCCGAGTTATGGCGTACCTATTATAAAGTACGACCCTTCGGCACCGGGAGCCAAGGCATACCAGGCGTTCACCAAGGAATTCCTGGCTAGAGAGAGAGCAAGAAAGAAAGCGAAGAAATAGACATGGCCAGGAAAGCAGGACTTGGAAGGGGGCTAGACGCACTGTTTGCTGACGTAGCTCCTATAAACGAAGAAGAACAGAAAGATTCTTCCAAAAGATTAAAAGAGGTTTCGTCAGAGGGCGGTGAGACGCCTGAAACGACTGACAGAGACCGTATCATATACATAGACATCAACGACATCAGACCTAACAGCGCACAGCCGAGAAGCGTGTTTGATGAAGACAAGCTCAAGGAACTTGCCGGATCTATCAGGGAAAACGGCGTGATCCAGCCTCTGATCGTACGTGAGGCAGAGAACGGATACGAGCTTGTTGCCGGTGAGAGAAGATGGAGAGCCTCCCGTATTGCGGGGCTCAGGACCATCCCGTGCATTGTCAGAGATTTCGACGACAGGCAGAATGCCATAGTCGCGATTATTGAAAACATGCAGAGAGAAGACCTGAACCCTATCGAAGAGGCGAAAGGTCTTAAATCCATCACCGAGAACTACGGTTTCACTCAGGAGCAGGTATCTGTATCACTGGGAAGGAGCCGCACATACATAGCAAACAGCATCAGGTTGCTGAAATTGCCGGCTGAGATACAGGAATACGTATCAAGCGGACAGATGTCCGCAGCGCACGGACGAACCATTATCAATATACCGGATGAGAAAAAACAGAAGGAAATCGCAGAAAAGATCATACGAAACGATCTGTCTGTGAGAGCTACTGAAAAGCTTGCCGAGAAGGTCAAAGACGAGCTGAGACCTGAGAGAAAGCGCCGCCGGAATTCCACAGAAGGCGGACGCAAGCAGGTCAAGTCAGATGACGTACTTGCTGTCGAGCGCGAGCTGATGACACTTACAGGTACTAAAGTTAATATTTCCGGAGACAGCAGAGGAAAGCTGGAACTTGAATTTTACAGTATAGAAGAGCTCAACAGGCTCATAGATATCATCAGAGAGGCATTCAGATAGAAGGTGCAGTCATGAAAAAGACTTTTATTACGCAGCTGCCTATACCTGCATGTGTAGTGGGAAGTGACGGACTCATCAATAAGGCCAACGCCTTTATGAAGAACGTGATCGTCTATGAAGACATTATCGGTGCGAACTTCTTCGCTTTGACCGGTGTTAAGAGAGAGACTCTCCTTACCGCCAACTCAAGTGAGGTCATCCTCGAAAGGAACAACAGAGTCTTCAAGCTCTGGACCAATGATGAGCCAAAAGAAAACGAAGATATCGCAGTCCTTTTCGATGAAACTACCATCAGAGAGTCTTTTCGCAGCAAGCTCGAGGCAGACAGAGCAGTCGTCATCTATATCAACATAGATAATTATGATGACCTGGTTGCCAGCACGGGTGATGATGGCAAGAGGGCTATCCCTTCGATGATAGACAGTATCGTCAGAAAGTGGGGAGCGTCATTTGATTCACCTGTCATCAGTACCGACGACGACAAGTATATCGTGTATTCGAACTACGGAAAGCTCGAAAAGATGATTCAGGGCAAGTTCAGTGTTCTGGATGAAGTCAGAAAGATCGAATCCCAGATCGATTTTCCTGCATCCATAAGTATCGGAGCCGGTATATCCGAAAAGTCTCTGATCGGGACAACGGAAATGGCGGAGGAAGCGCTTGAACTGGCTCTCGGACGCGGCGGAGACCAGGCTGTTATCAAGACAGACGAAGGCGCTAAGTATTATGGCGGTACACTCCAGTCTATTGAGAAGAGTAACCGGGGCAAGGCCAGAGTCATAGCCCACGCCATGAAACAGATGATAAAAGATGCCGATAAAGTCCTGATAATGGGTCACAGATGGCCTGATATGGATGCATTCGGTTCAGCGATTGGTGTCAGTGCGATATGCAGGTATCTGGGCAAGAATGCATATATCGTAGTCGACAAGCACAATGAGGCTCTCGATACCATATACAACCAGGCGGTCAGTACCGAAGACTATAACATCATCAAACAGGAAAAGGCCATCAAGATGGTCACTCCGGATACCCTTCTTATAGTAGTCGATACTAACAGACCTATGCTTGTCGAGTGTATGGAGCTGATCGAGAAATGCAGCAGTCGTATAATCATCGATCATCACAGAATGACGGAGGATTCCTTCAGGGATGCCTCGCTGGCTTACATCGAATCATACGCTTCTTCAGCGAGTGAACTGCTTGCCGAACTGTTGCAGAATTATTCTCAGAAGAGGATCATCAACAAGTTTGAGGCCGAAGCCATGCTCGCCGGAATCATGGTAGATACCAACAACTTCTCGGGAAGGACCGGCGTACGTACTTTTGAGGCTGCTTCCTGGCTCAAGCGATCCGGAGCAGACACCACGGAAGTCAAGAGATTTTTCCAGATGGATAAAACAGACTTCATGTCCAAAGCGAGTGCTATTGCCAGAGCAGACATCTCAGATGAGGGTGTTGCCTATGCAACCACCAGAGGACACACCGGCAATACACAGATTATCAATGCTCAGGTTGCCGATGAGCTGCTCATGGTAAAAGGCGTGAAAGCGTCTTTCGTACTCGGCACCAACGAGAGAGGGCAGACCATTATCAGTGCAAGATCTCTCGGAGAGGTCAATGTTCAGCAGATCATGGAGAAATTCGGCGGCGGCGGCCACTTCACTTCAGCTGCCGCACAGTCAGCAGATCCGCTTGAAATCGTAGAGGAACAGCTTCGCAAACTGGTCAGGACAAGCCTTGAAAAAGGACATGATGATTGATCAGAGGACATAGTTATATAAGGAAGAGGAATAAAAATGGAAGTCATTCTTAAAAAAGACGTAAAAGGCACAGGTAAAGAAGGCGATATCGTCAAGGTCAGTGACGGTTTTGCACGCAACAAGCTCATACCGGGTGGCTTTGCTGTAGAGGCGACTGATGCCAATAAGAGAGCGATCGCCAGAGAGAAGGCGAAAGCAGCCGAGAGATTCGCTGCCGAAAAGGAAGCAGCTGAAAAGCTTGCCAAAAAGCTCACTGCCGCTCCTGTAGTTGTAAAGACAAGAGTAGGAGATAACGGGAAGCTCTTCGGATCCATCACCTCAATGGATATCGCTCAGGCTGTAAGCGAACAGCTCGGAACAGAAATCGACAAGAAAAAGATCGTCCTCGACAAGCCGATCAAAGAGACAGGCATATTTGATGTCGGCGTAAAGCTCTTTACTGACGTGACAGCAAAAGTAAAAGTCAGGATCGAAGGATAGAGTATAAACATATGGATGAGGAAAGAAATAATAATGTTCTTATCCCCCCGCAGGACATAGAGGCAGAGAAAGCCGTTCTCGGCGCCATGCTCAAGAGCCAGGACGCAAGAGCGGATGCGGGCGGCATCCTCAAACCTGATGATTTTTACCTGAAGGAGCATCAGGAGATCTTCAGGACGATGATGGAAATGGAGCAGAAGGGAACGGGAGTAGATATTACTACCGTATATTCTGCGCTCAGGCAGAGAAAGACAGCCGAGATGGTCGGTGGTATCACATACCTCAGCAAACTGATGGATGAGACCATCGTCGTTTCGAATGCAAAATATTATGCCGCTACCGTTGTCGATAAGTCCAAAATGAGACAGCTCATCGCAGAGTCGGAAAAAATCAGAGAAGCAGCTTATTCAAGCGAACTTCCGCCTGACGACATTCTTGACGGCGCTGAGCAGAGGATACTCGAGATAGCTCAGAAGACACAGAAAGTCAGATACACAGATATAAGCGATGTCATAGTTGAGAACATCAAGGAGATCCAGGAACTCGAGCGTAAGGGTGGAGAGATCAAGGGAATTGAAACAGGATTCCGCGATGTCGACAGAATACTCGGCGGATTCCAGAAGACAGACCTTATCATCCTTGCAGCCCGTCCGGGTGTAGGTAAGACGGCGTGGGCGCTTAATATAGCAGAACACGCGGCTTCCATAGGACACAAGGTTATGGTTTTCAGCCTTGAGATGTCCAATCTCCAGCTGGGACAGAGACTCCTCTCGATGACTTCGAGCGTTCCGCTTGAGAATATCCGCAAGGGAGAGGTCAGTCCGGAAGACTGGGACAGCCTCAGTGCGGCACAGGACAGTTTCTTCGGAACGGATATGGTCATAGACGAATCGTCTGTTATCACACCTGTCGAGATGAAGAACAAATGCCGCAGATTCAAACAGGAAAAAGGCGGCCTTGATCTGGTGATAATCGACTACCTGCAGCTCATGAGTATGGGCGGATACAGGATAGAACAGAGAGAAAAAGAGATAGCAGCTATTACCAGATCCATCAAGATCATGGCAAAAGAGCTCGACTGCGCAGTCATACTGCTTTCGCAGCTTTCCAGAGGACCTGAGCAGCGCGGAGGCGATCACATGCCTAAGCTTTCAGACCTCAGGGATTCAGGTGCTATCGAGCAGGACGCTGACGTAGTCATATTCCTCAAACGAGAAGATTATTATCAGAGTGATGATGAAAGGGCTCAGACGGATAACAGTACCGGGCTCACATGTGTCGTAAACATAGCTAAACACCGTAACGGACCTGTCGGAACGGCGACCCTGGCATGGGTGCCTAGATATGTAAAGTTCGGAAATATTGCTCATGAGCAGACAGTACCGAGGCAGTTCTGATCAAAATCCGGAAACATCACATAATGATAATAGCCTGATAATCAGAAAACAGTAATTAAAAACCGCTTAATTCAATGGCAAAGACCAGATTCACAAGAGGAAACAGAAAGGACATATTCCTCTACAGCACCAACGTAGAGAATCTGTTCATAAACGAGTTCCTTCCGGATGCACCGGGGGACTGTGTTAAGGTGTTCCTTTTTGGCCTGATGTATGCCCAATATGAGCAGGAGATCGACTCAAGAACTATGGCTCTGACGCTCGGGATGACTGAAAAGGACGTCAACAACGCCTGGAAATACTGGGAGTCCAAGGGTCTGGTAAGCTTTATATATGATGAAGAGAGCGGGCAGACAGATGTCACATTCATAAGACAGATAGACCTTTTCTACGGAAAGTCCATGGATGACATTCGCCGGGATGAAGAGCAGCCGGAGCAGACTGAAGAGAGTCCTGAGGCAATCATAGAGAGGCTTACCAATCAGCAGCTCAGAGAGATATTCATGAAATATCAGGACCTCACAGGCAGAACGGTCTCGAGGGTAGAAGCCGGCAAGCTGACAGATGCGGTCAAGCTCTATAACATAGAGCCGGATGTTCTGGATTTTGCTATCGACTACTGCATAGGTATTGATAAATACAGCGTCGATTATATATGCAAAGTAGCCCTGCGATGGACTGAAGAAGGTGCGAGAGATGTGGCTGCTGTCAAGCAGATGATAGACCGGCACAGCAAGCGCAATGACGCTTACAGAAAGGTCTTCGCCGCACTTGGATTCAACAGGCTGCCTAATCCATCAGACAGAGAGATCATGGACAAGTGGTTTGATGAAATGGGCTGCAGTCTGGCGGATGTGCTCGACGCATGCAAAGCGGCAGGCGGCATGAGAGAACCGCACCTGAGATATGTCAATAAGGTGATAGAAAACAGGATACTCGAAAAAGGCGGAGTCAATACCAGAGCTGTGGATCAGCGGCAGACCGGTGCTCCTTCACCGGCAGGGGCTCCGCAGACGGAAGAGACGGCCAAAGTCAGCCGTAAAGTCCTGAGAGACTATTATGAGTATATAAGAAATGAAGAAGAGCGCAGATATAAAACCAGGATCGCTGAAGTGACAGGCGCTGTCCCTGCTATAAAAGATTTATTCTCTGCAGAGACACAGCTTAACAGCATGGTCATAACTATGAACCCGGGGCCTGACGCAAGAGAGAAGCGCGCTCAGCTTAAAGAAAAAAGGTATGAGATAGAGGAGGAGAAAAAAACACTCCTCAGACAAAACGGATATCCGGAAGACTACCTTCGCAGAAAATACAGATGCAATATCTGCAGAGATACCGGATATACAGACGAAGGAAAAGTCTGCACATGTGCAAAGGAACGTGCAGAAGAGGCGTATAAATGGATCCAGAAAAGAAACCAGTAGAAGTATATGCAGAAAAAGGGGAGACCAGACTGCCGGAAGCAAGTCCGGAAGAGCTTAAGGCTCTTGCTTCAGCATACGCAAAATACTTGGCTGAACATGATATAAAACCCGGAGACCCTACTTTTACCGATTCTGTTCCGGTGCTTGAAATACCTGACGAACAGAAGAACACAGAAACTGTGACAGGGGACAAGGCTCTCAGAGAAGCAGCGCCGGCAATAACTGCTGAAGATTCAAACGCACAGGAAGTTTCAGATGCTGATAAAAAAGTAAAGTCTCCGAAAAAACAGAAAAAGCAAAAGGCAAAGATAAAAGCCTCCAAGGGAGATGCCCGTAAGATGTTCGCTGCTGCCGAACTGTCACAGGAACAGATAGCTGCGCTCGCTGCCGAGCTTGAGAACACAGGCAGAAAACCGGGCTTCATGGCAAAGGCAGTCGACACACATGACAGCCTGCAGTTCAAAGCTGATGCTTCAGTTAAAAAAACGTGGCAGGACTTTGTGATCGCGGCTCACAGGCTGACATCTACATACAGGCAGAGCAGAAGGGTGATAGGTATAGCACTGCTTCTGATAGGAATCTTTGCGGCTGTGATGCTTGCGATTTTTGACAAATACACAGTTTACGAATACGCATACAACGGAAAAACTCTCGGTTATGTCAGCAATCAGGAAGATGTTACCGACGTTTTGGATATCGCCGGCACGATGCTTACTGAGAATTCTTCCGGAAATACCGAGATCCGCTTTACCGCGAACCAGAATGTCACATTCAATCTGGTTGACAGCAGAGGAAAGAGCATTGATGACGCTGACACAGCCATCAATAAGCTGGTCTATATGACAGATATAGAGACTGAGGCGTTCGGAGTGTATGACGGAGAGGATCTCGTTGCTGTAGTCAAGAGCAATGAGGACGCAGAAGAGCTTCTCGCTATGGCTAAGCAGGGTCTGAGCGTTCCGGACAAAGGCATGAGTCTGGTTTCAGCTGACTTTTCAAATCAGCTCGCTATACACCCTGTAAATATATTGCTTACCAGCGTACAGAGCAATCATGATGCATATACACTGATGACTGAAGGCGGCAAGATGGAGATCTATCACATCGTCGAAGAAGGAGAGACCCCTGAGATCCTATCGCAGGCTTTCAGTGTGGAACAGGAAAATATTTTCGACGAAGAAAACCGTGATGTAGCAACTGAGATCATGCAGGGTGACATGGTCTGCATCCATAAGGAGGTCGAACCGGTCAACGTTAAGATGGTAGAGACCGGAAGGATGAGAGAGACCATAGAATATGACACGATCAAAAAGGAATCAGACAAGTACTATAAGGGCGATACTTATACTAAGCAGGAGGGTATCGACGGAATACAGATCTTCGAGGGAACAATCACCAAGATAGGCGGCAATATCGCAAGAAGAGACGCGAAGAACATCGAGAAGATCAGAGAAAAACAGGATAAGATCATCCTGATCGGTACTGCAGAAAGACCAAAGACCGCACCTACCGGCACATATGCGATGCCTATCGAACATTATACGCTTTCATCCAACTTCGGATACAGATGGGGACGTCTGCATAAGGGTATAGATATGGCCGCACCGACAGGAACACCTATATACGCTTCAGACGGCGGAACGGTCACAAGGGCCGGATGGTATTCCGGATACGGACTTTGCGTGGATATCGACCATGGTAACGGAAGAGAGACAAGATACGGCCACTGCAGCAAGATACTGGTCAATGTCGGAGATCAGGTATATCAGGGGCAGGTAGTCAGTCTGGTAGGAAACACCGGTCACAGTTTCGGATCGCACCTGCATTTCGAGATACACAGAAACGGACAGCCTATCAACCCGAGACCGATACTCGGTATTTAGGGCAGTCCAGGAGCGGAAATTGTCAGAAGAAGAGAAAAGATATACAAGCTATAACGAATACAAAGCGGCTGACGCTATGTCGGAACTGTCCCCTGAGGATCAGGAGCTTGCGGCTAAGATAGAAAAAAGGCGCATCCTGAACCGCAGGGACAGGAAACGTAAGAAAAGAAGGATGATAATCGGAATGATCCTTGTTTTCGTGTTCCTTCTTACAATGTGCGGACGTGAGATCGTAAGGCTTAAAGCTGAGAATCTGGCTCTTAAAAAGCAGCACGAGGAGCTCGAAGAGCAGAGAGACCGTCTTGCCAAAGAGCTGGCCATAGTAGGCAACAAGGAATACGTAAAGGACCAGGCGAGAAGGCAGCTGAGACTCCTCGATCCGGGAGAGCTCATGTTCATCTTTGATGAGGGTGAGACAGAGGCCGAAACATCTGCAGATGAAGAGACCTCCGTTACAGAGGAAGAGAGAGACCGTCTCAAACAGGGCTTTGAAGAAAGTACAGAAGCTGTAGATAAGATAGCCTATAAGAGCGTCAAGGAAACTAAGAAAGAAATAAAGAAAGCCAAGAAGGCCGAGAAAAAGGCCAAGAAAGAGGCTGAAAAAAAGGCTAAGAAAGAGGCCAAGGAAAAGGCTGAAAGAGAGGCTGCAGAAAAAGAAGCTGCAGAGAAAAGCGAAGAGGTAAAAAATGAGTAGTTTTACGGAAAACGGAAAGCTGCTCATCGACAGGGCGATAGTGGTCGAGGGACGTGATGATGTTGCTGCGGTTTCGGCCGCATGTGATGCGCTGATAATCCCTACACACGGTTTCGGTATCACACAGGAGACCTGGTCTGTAATCGCAAAGGCGTACGATGAAAAGGGCCTGATCATTCTGACCGACCCTGATCATGCAGGAGAAGAGATAAGGCGCAGACTTACCGAGAGATTCCCCGGCTCCGTTCAGTGCTTTCTTGCGAGAGAGGACGCAGTAGCAGGAGACGATATCGGAATAGAAAATGCCTGCCCGGAAGACATATGTGCAGCACTTACAAGATCTCTTGAACTTCATGAAGCAGCAAATGCCTGTGATCTGGCAGATACGGGTGCAGCTGCCTCGCATTACAGGGAGGTAAGTGCGTCAGATATCCGGGCACTGGGTCTCTCCGGAGCTGACGGATCAAAGAGCAAAAGGGCTGCAGTATGCAAGTCTCTTGGAATAGGCTTTTGCAATTCACATGCACTGATAAAAAGGCTTAAAGGATTCCGTATAGGATATGAAGAACTGCTGGCTGCCGTGATGCAGCTGCCGGATGCAGATGAGTAAAAACAATAAAAAAACAACAAAGAAATATACAAAACACAGAGGAAAAGCCCCTGCAGCGGCCGGTATCAGACCGTCCAAAAGCCTGGGCCAGAATTTCCTTATAGATGAAGATATAATAGAAGCGATCGTTGATGGAAGCATCAGCAAGGACACTCTGGTAATAGAGATCGGCCCGGGAACAGGTGCGCTGACACTTCCTATGGCAGAAAGAGCCGGCCGTGTCGTTGCCGTTGAGCTCGATGAGAGGGTGATCCCCGGGCTGAGAGTCAAGACTTACAGTCTCGGCAATGTTGAGATCATTCACGATGACATACTCAAGGTAGATCTGAACAGCCTGATACAGGTAAACCTCGAAAAATATGATCTGAAAGAAGTCAGGATAGTAGGCAATCTGCCTTACTACATCACTACCCCGATAATCATGAAGCTTCTTGAGTCAGGCACGAGAGCATCGAGCATTACAGCCATGATGCAGAAGGAAGTCGGAGACAGGATAGCTGCTGAGCCGGGAACCAAGTTGTCCGGTGCTATCACATATTCTGTACACTATTATGCGGATGTCACGGAGATAACCGATGTCGGCAGGGAATGTTTTTATCCTGTGCCAAAGGTCGACTCCGTCGTGCTAAGGCTGGACATCCGTGATGAATGTCCTGTACAAGTTGAAGATGAAGATCTGTTCTTCAGATGCATAAAAGCAGGATTCTCTCAGAGACGAAAAACGATCCTCAACTCTCTTATGTCAATGGGCGGTTATGAAAAAACGGACATCGCCCGGGCTCTCTCAGCCGCAGGCATAGAACCTGAAAGGAGAGCGGAAAGTCTTAATATGGAAGAATTCGCAAGACTGGCGGATTCTCTCAGAGGAGGCAGTAATTGAAAGCAGTTGAAAAACTGAAAGAGTTCCTTGTCATTATCGCAGCCTTTTTCAGAAAACTGGGACAGGGAATAGTAAAGGGCTTTTATAAAATATTCCCAAGGAGAGCGGCGAAGTACTTCGATGCTGACCGCCATGAGATCAGGTATATCCTGCTGATGGCTTTGGTCGCTCTTGCTATTAATCTGTATATCGAATGGTTTGCAAGGCTTTCGACCGGAGCTCTGGAGGGCTTCCGGTGGTCGCTGACCCATCCGGTCATTTTCCTGTACAACATGCTGATACTCTTCAGCACCATGACATTGGCGCTGCTGTTCAAACGCAGACGTTTTGCATGGTTCATCATCTCTGTAGTGTGGATAATAATAGGATCTGTCAACGGAGCGATCCTTCTTTCCCGCATGACCCCGTTTACTCTGTATGATCTGCAGAATTTTGCTGACGGTCTGACCATAATGACCACTTATTACAGCATGTGGCAGATAGTATTGCTCGGCATCGGCATCGGTCTCGGCGTCATAGCCCTGGTGATGATCTTCATCAGAAGTGAAAAATGGAAAAATATCAGATATGCGAAGAGTATCGCAGCCATTCTGATTTCTGTTGCAGTCACATCCGGCGCGACCGTACTGCTTATCAACACCGGAGTGATCGGCACGTTCTTCGGTAACCTCAACTATGCTTACAGAGATTACGGCATGCCGTACTGCTTCATTATGACCTCAGCCAACGCTGGTATTTCAAGGCCGAGGGGATATTCTGACGATTTGATAGCCGGCATACTTGAAGAAAAGACGAAAAAAGGCAAAAAGACCGCTCTTAAAGATAAAAATGACAGCACTGAGCACCCTAATATTATCGTGCTCCAGATGGAGTCGTTTACTGTTGCCAAGGATTATGCAAATATCGAAGTCGACCGTGATCCGACACCGGTATTCAATAAACTGTTTAAGAACTATACATCGGGCAAGTTCACAGTCCCTGCGTGCGGAGCAGGAACTGCCAATACAGAATTCGAGGTGCTGACAGGCATAAGTGCCAAGTTCTTCGGACCGGGTGAATACCCTTACAAGGGCAAGCTGAGAAAAGAGACTCTGGAAAGCATGGCATATGTAGCGAAGAGCCACGGATATAAGACAAGCGCTCTTCATGACCACAGAGCCCTTTTCTACAACCGCAATGAAGTGTATGCGAACCTTGGGTTTGACACGTTCACATCCGTAGAGTACATGAATAACGTGACATTTACTCCTACCAACTGGTGTAAGGATACAGTTCTGACCGGAGAGATCATGGAGATCATGAAGTCTACTGAAGAGAGGGACTTCCTTCACGTAATATCCGTAGAAGGCCACGGAGCATATCCTACAGAGAGAGTATTCAAGAGACCGTATACTACAGTTACCTGTGATGATGAGGAGTTGAAGTGGAAATACGAATATTATCTGAATGAATGCCATGAGATGGATACGTTCATAGATGAACTTATCGAAGAGATCAACGAAGCAGATGAGCCGACCGTAATGATCATCTACGGTGATCATATCCCTGCTCTGGATGTCAAGGAAGAGAATTACAAGCTTGACAACCTGTATCAGACAAGATATGTCATCTGGGACAACATCGGACTGACCAAAAGGGACAGAGATATTGCCTCGTATCAGAGTGGTGCCATCCTTCTGAAAGATGCAGGACTCGGCCATCAGGGTATACTTTTCGATTACCAGCAGACAACGCCTGAAGATGATCCTGATTATCTGAGCGATATGGAAGCTCTTGCATATGACATGCTCTACGGTAAGAACTACGCATTCGGCGGCACTGCACCTTTTGCTCCGGTAGATATGAAGATGGGACACAAGGATATTTCCATCGAGGGCATCAGGAAAATCGGAGACAGATACTACATCAGCGGAAACAATTTCACTGAGCGTTCCATTATCAGCCTTGAAGGCAAGCAGCTGTCTACAGTATACCTGTCGCCTACATTGCTGGCCTTAACTGAAAGCGTGGATCCTGAGGATATCGATAAACTGGAGGTCAGTCAGGTCGACAAGTCAGAAGAGGAGATACTTACAACTGTCGGTGCTAACGAAGAATTGTAATGAAGGAGCAGCTGCATAGCTGAGTTGCTTGGGTACGTATCAGCTATGCAGATGACTTCAGATATAGAATCTATTTATTTAATAAAACCCCATTCTTAAATATCCCATCTAAAACAAGGAGGACTAGACGAAATGTCAGATGAATTGATCAATGAAATCACTGAAGACAAGGTAGAAGAAAAGAAAGAAGAAGCAGAAAAAACCGCTTCTGCCGATGAAGCTGCCGTCGAGGCATCTGAAAGCGAAATATCTGCAGCTGAGCCTGCAGCCGAAGAAGCGGTTCAGGAGGAGAGACCTGAAGTCGAGGGTATCCTCGAGATCGCTGACGATGGCTTTGGCTTCCTCAGATTCGACAATTTTCTCACTTCCAATAAAGATATATACGTATCAAACAGCCAGATAAGGCGTTTTGGCCTCAGGACCGGAGACAAGATACTCGGCATCACAAGAAAGCCGCGCGCGGGTGAGAGATTCGGCGCGCTTCTGTATGTCAAGTCCGTAAACGGCATGGATCCGGTCGCTTCCAAAAGGCGTCCTCATTTTGACGACCTGACTCCGATCTTCCCTAACGAGAAGATCGTGCTCGAAAACTCAAGCATAGATCTCTCGACCAGAGTTATGGATCTCGTCGCACCTATCGGCAGAGGGCAGAGAGGACTCATCGTAGCCCAGCCAAAAGCGGGTAAAACAGTGCTGCTCAAGAAGATCGCAGCCTCTATCGAGGACAAGTATCCGGATATAGAGCTGATAGTGCTGCTTGTAGACGAGAGACCTGAAGAGGTTACGGACATGAAGAGGAGCCTGCACCGCGGCGAGGTCATCTATTCGACTTTTGATGAGGAGACCAGGCATCATGTCAAAGTAGCACAGATGGTAATAGAGAGAGCCAAAAGACTGGCAGAGTCAGGCAGAGATGTGGTCATACTGCTCGATTCCATCACCAGACTTGCAAGAGCATACAACATGGAAGTTCCTTCATCCGGCAGGACTCTTTCCGGAGGACTTGACCCGGGAGCCCTGCATCCGCCTAAGAAGTTCTTCGGGACTGCCCGCAATATCGAGGAAGGCGGAAGTGTGACCATCCTGGCGACTGCACTTGTAGACACAGGAAGCCGCATGGACGATGTCATTTATGAAGAGTTCAAGGGTACCGGTAATATGGAGCTGCACTTAGACAGGCAGCTGTCAGAGCGCAGGATATTCCCGGCGATCGATCTCAATAAGTCAGGAACAAGAAGAGAAGACCTGCTGCTCACACCTGAAGAATACCAGGTAATGTTCATGCTCAGAAGAGCGATGGCATCAGGCAACGTTATGGATGTGACTGAAGAGATCATAGACAACCTGTCAAGCACCAAGAGCAATGCGGACTTCGTCAACTTTATGCTCAAGAAAATACGCTGAATATCATGACGAAGATACACTGATCGAAAGAGCAGGTCATACATAATCAAGAAGGGTATACATACACACAGATAATGAGCAATAAAATAGATTACAGCAAGATCTTCATAAAAGGCGCCTGCCCGACTTCCATAGGAGGTCAGGCGGTGATGGAGGGAGTCATGATGCAGGGTCCTGACCGCATTGCGCTCGCAATGAGACTTCCGTCGGGAGAACTGTATCTCAAGACCAAAGAGAAGCATGCCGATCCGAAGGCGATGAAAGTGCCGGTCGTCAGAGGCGTGGTCGCTTTTGTGCGCTCTCTTGTAAACGGGATGACTACACTTATGGAGTCAGCTGACATACTGGAAAAATACGCGCCTGAAGAATACGGAGGAGAGGAGACCAGATTCGAGAAGTGGGTCAACAGCAAGTTCGGCCAGCGTGCTGCCTGGAACATACTCATGACTGTCTCCCTTGTTCTTGCCGTAGTTTTATCCATAGCGATATTCGTGATCTTCCCGACCTGGGTCGTTAATTTCCTCGGCAAGTGGATCACGAGCACAATAGTATTGAATCTGATCGAAGGTATTCTGAGGATACTTATATTCATAGGCTATATTGTCCTGATACGAAAGATGGATGAGATACACACTCTCTTCCAATATCACGGGGCTGAGCACAAGTCTATACACTGTTTCGAGAACAATCTCGAACTTACACCTGAGAATGCTCAGACATTCTACACACTGCACCCGAGATGCGGCACCAGCTTTCTGGTGTTCGTCCTGATCATCAGCCTCTTGCTTTTCAGCTTTCTCGGATGGCCTAATCTGATCCTGAGGATAGTATCGAGAATAGTCCTGATACCGGTGATAGCCGGACTCAGCTATGAACTGCTCAAGTGGGCAGGACGCTCAGACAACATTGTTGTCAGGGTCCTGAGCTATCCGGGGCTGATGCTCCAGAAACTCACTACGGCAGAGCCTACATATGAACAGCTTGAGGTCGGGCTGCTGTCTCTCAAGGCAGTATTGGTCGACAAGGACATGCCGATGATCGAAGGATTCGTCGACAAGGACGGCAACATGATAGGTGACTCTTTCTGGAAACCAGGCTCAGAGGTAATGAGCAAAAAGCTTTCTGATGAAGACGAGGAGATCAAGCCGGCTGATGAAGACAGTATCAACGAGGCGATAAAGTTCCTGGACGGACTCGATGAAAACGGCTATACGATGGTAGTACCTTCAGCTGCAGACACAGTATCTCTCCCACAGGCCATAGCAGACCACATCCAGGAGGAAGCCAAGAATTCTATCCTTTCAAGAAGGTTCACAGCAGACATCACGACCGTAGAGAATGCTCTGAACTGGGGGCAGGCGGCTCTCAGCATGGTCGAAAACGGTAAAAATGAAGCACGTATAATTCTGCAGTATGCGACAGGACTTACCCAGACCGAGCTTATCACCAAGAGCAAGGAACTGATGAGTGAGGACGATTTCATCGAATATGAAAAGCGTATACACGACAGGCTCACAGGTACACCGCTGCAGTACATATTGGGAATGCAGGAATTCATGGGTCTGCCTATCAGGGTCAATCCGTCAGTGCTTATACCTCGTCTTGATACTGAGATCGTTGTCGAAGAGGCTATTAAGATCGTTAGGGAAAAAGGCTGGGCTCACCCTGATGTGCTTGATATGTGCACCGGAAGCGGTGCCATAGGAGTGACTATGGCGGTCAAAGTGCCGGAGGCCATAGTTACCATGACAGACGTATCCGAGGAGGCTCTGCGTACCGCGGCCTCAAACGCCAGTCTGAACGGAGTAAGCCGCCAGTGTGTATTCCTTCTCGGGGACATGTTCGAGGCCCTTCCGACTGACAGGGAATACGACATGATAATAAGCAATCCGCCATATGTCAGGACAGCGGATATCGATAACCTAAGCATTGAGGTCAGAGATCATGAGCCGAAATCAGCTCTGGACGGAGGCAAGGACGGACTTGATTTCTACAGAATCATTGCAAAGGATGCCAGTATGCATCTGAGATCGGGAGGCGTCATGGTTCTCGAGATCGGAGCAGACCAGGCAGGATCAGTAAAAAGACTTCTCATGAAAAACAAGACCTGGGACAATGTCCGCAAAGTGCAGGACCTGGCAGGTCTTGACAGAGTGATAATAGCAGAGCGCAAATAGCATGACAGAACGATGCTGAACAGAGAAGGAGCATAGCTGATGACAGAATATGAAAGAATGGAAAAAGGGCTCCTCTATGATCCCGCAGATGAAGAGGTGCTGACAGAGCAGATGTCGTATAAGGACAAGCTGTGGGAGTTCAACCGGCTGCGTCCGTCTCAGCTGGACGAAAGAGATCGTCTCATGCACGAGATGTTCGCCGAGTGCGGCAGCAACAATCAGCTGGAAAGTCCGGTCAATTCCAATTGGGGATGCCGTCATGTGCATATGGGTTCGAATATTTTCGCTAATTACAATCTGACACTTGTAGATGACGGACATATCTACATCGGAGACTGGGCACAGTTCGGACCTAATGTAACTCTGGCTACTGCAGGTCACCCGATACTTCCGGAACTGAGAGAAGATCCTCTGCTGCAGTATAACAAGGATATACACATCGGCAGAAACGTATGGATCGGAGCAGGTACTGTCGTCTGTCCGGGCGTCAGGATCGGAGAGAACAGCGTTATCGGTGCAGGCAGCATAGTCACACGCGATATCCCTGCTGATGTGGTCGCATTCGGGAATCCATGCAGGGTGATACGCAAGATCAGCCGCTTAGACCGGGAGACTTTTTTCAGAGGCGAGAAGATCGACTGGAAAGAACTTAAGAAATAGAAATTACAGTAAAATAAAAGGAGAGATGTAATCATGTGCCTTTCAAACGTTTACAGAGAAAAAGTAGATGACAGCAACCTGTTGGCCAAAAATGTAGCGGATATCAAGTTCGAAGGCGGAAAGATATATTTTACAGACATCATGGGTATACGCACAGTATTTGACGGGACTCTGCAGCAGATCGATCTGACAGAGAACTTTATCATTGTGAAGTAAAAGAAATGGGGAAGAAGTATGTTTTATAACAAGTTTCAGGATATAGAGCTGTCAGCTCTCGGTATGGGCTGCATGAGGCTGCCTGTGATCGACGGTGATGACAGCAGACCGGATGAGGCTGCTGTATGCGAGATGGTGGACTATGCTATGGCTAATGGTATCAACTATTATGATACCGCATGGGGATACCACGGCGGAAACAGCGAAACCGTACTCGGTAAGGCTCTGGCAAAATATGATCATAAGGATTATTACATCGCATCTAAATTCCCGGGCTATGATCTGTCCAACTTCGGCAGGATCGAGGAGATCTTCGAGGCGCAGCTCAAAAAGTGCGGAGTGGATTACTTTGACTTCTACCTGTTCCACAATGTTTGTGAGATGAATATCGAAAAGTACCTCGATGATGAGATCGGAGTCCGCGATTATCTTGTGAAACAGAAAGAAGCCGGCCGCATCAGGCATCTGGGATTCTCATGTCACGGAACCTTCGATACCATGCACAGATTCGTTAAGAAGTACTGGCAGGATCTTGAATTCTGTCAGATCCAGCTCAACTATCTCGACTTTGAATTCCAGGATGCCAAGAGCAAGGTAGAGTATCTTAACAATCTGGGTATGCCTATCTGGGTAATGGAAGGTCTCAGAGGCGGCAAGCTGGCTCAGTCTGCTCTCGGAGCTGAAAAGATCCTCGCCAAGAGCAATCCTGACTGGACACCTGCCAACTGGGCATTCGCATTCCTTGAGTCAGTACCGGGAGTCACGGTCATTCTTTCGGGTATGTCCAACTTTGAGCAGCTTAAGCAGAACATAGATTTCTTCGACGAGAAAAAGGCGATCAGCGATGACGATATCGCGACATTGCTTACGGCTGCTCACTTCGACACGACCGGAAAGAACGCAGGCACGGTGCCTTGCACTGCCTGCAGATACTGCACCACTCACTGTCCGCAGGGACTGGATATCCCGAGACTGCTCGCACTCTATAATGAGCACGCTTACAGTGAAGGAGGCTTTATAGCTCCGATGGCTCTGGCTGCCATCGATAAGGATAAGCTCCCATCGGCATGTATAGGCTGCGGAGCATGCGCTAAGGTCTGTCCTCAGACCATTGATATTCCGGGTACCATGAAGAAATTCACCGAATTGCTCGCCGGCGAATAGCGAAAGAGTGTGTCAAAAGAATACTGTTTACAACTGTTGAACAGCAACAGCACAATTGCCGCCCGGTCTCATACGAGACAGGGCGGTTTTCTATTCTTACCACCTGTTACACAAGAAATACTTATGTCCTCCGTTAGTCCTTGAAAATACAAGTCACGTAAGATACACTTTTAACAAAGGTAGCAGAAACATATTCCGGAACTGAACTGAAAATGTGCTGTCCGGAACACAGGATGTGTTTTAGCATCTGTTGAGAGAGGGAAATAAGAAAGAGGTGTTCCATGAAAGATCTTAAGCATCTTTTGTATTTTGAGGATCTCCTCCAGAATGCCAACAACGAACTGATCGAACAGGCCAAGTCCGAGGGCAAGATCTGTGCAGCTTTCACGTGTGAAAACCTGCCGGAGCCGCTGATGAACCTCGGCAATGCGTTCTCAGTTCGTCTTTTTGCGCCTAATTCCGGCTCACTGGACATTGCGACATATTATATGACCAATCTCCTGTGTGAGACGAGCCGCGCACTTCTGGAGAGAGCCATCGAAGGAGGTTTCAATTTTGCCGACTGCCTTATCGCAGCCGACGGCTGCACGATGATGAACCGCGCAGCAGAGAATATGTACCTCCTGCACACAATGGACGAAGGAAAGAAGAACTTCTTCTATGAATTTATGGAGATACCGCTCAAGGCCGACGAGAATGGCGTAGCGCTGCTCGTACTGCAGTGCAAGAACCACATTCTAAAGCCTCTGCATGAGAAATACGGCATCGATATCTCCGATGAGGCTATCCGTAAGGCTGTTGATGAGCACAATGAAGTGTGCCGCCTGCTCAGAGAACTGGGTGAGTTCCGCAAGGGAGACGATCCGAGGATCACAGGCTATGAGTTCGCGGTATTCACACTTGCGACATATGTGGCACCTAAATATCTGGTCATAGACAAGCTGAGAGAGACCCTTGAAGAGGTCAGAACCAGAGAGCCTGACGGCAAGAAGTGGCGCGCCCGCGTCATGGTGGTCGGCTCAGAGGTCGATGATGTCGAGTTCATCAAGCTTATCGAGGGTTGCGATACCTACGTATGCGCTGACAGGTACTGCTTCGGTTCATTCCCTGGCAGGGAGCCGATCGTGATCGATGAGGATTCAGACGAAGACATCCTGACACAGGTCTGCCGCCACTATGTATATTGGGGTCAGTGCCCGCGTATGATGAATATGGACAAGGTATACGGCCGCAAGAAATACGTCAACGACATTGCGAAAGAGTATGGTGCAGACGGCATCATCTATCAGCAGGTCAAGTTCTGCGATCCATGGGCTTACGAGAGGATGCTCGGTTCACATATGCTTCGCGAAGATTACGGATTCCCGGTGCTCTCAGTAGACAGGCCGTACAACATCGCAGGCGGTGCCGGACAGATGCGTACGCGTATCCAGGCATTCGTTGAAAGTATTGAGATTAAAAAGCTGCAGGGAGGTGACAGATAATGGCATTCAAACAGGTTAAAAAGATCACCAACCCTAAGAAGCGCAAAGGTGACCAGTATCTTGGCAAGCTCTATCCGACCAACAACAAGAGCAAGGTAATGAGACGCCGTGAGTGGAGAGGTGTAAAAGATACACTTTACGATTACACAAGATGGCTGTATATCATGTCGATCCTCGCCAGATTCATATCCAAGCCGCGCAACGTCAAAGCGATGTTCCGCTACAGATGGATGGCTAACTATCTTGCAGTTCCTCATATGATGGACAAGTTCACGATGGGACTGCGTGACGAGCCGCTTCGCATCACTCACACTGCAATGAACTTCGTAATATACGACGTTGCCCAAACGATGGACAACATCTTCAGAGGCGACCGCAGGACAGGCAATGACGAAGAGTACTCAAGCCACTGCGTACTTACAGATGAGAATGCTATGACGGCCTTTATGATGGGTTTTGACGAGACCAAGGCTATCCTCAGAGAGGTACCGACCATGTTCGTTGCCAATCTGCTGACCCAGTACTCGACGACGCATTATCTCGATGTTGCTCAGGAATTCGGTATCCCGGGCGATGTATGTCCGATGCCGGAGGCTGAGGCAGGCATCTCCATTGATGATGATTTTGCCGTACTCGGATGCTGCGCAGTTCAGGTCAACACCACTTGTGACGGTTCATTGATGGGCAACGGAGTCATAGCAAGCAGGCTCGAAAGAGAATACGGTATCCCGACGTTCCAGCTGGCCGCTCCTATGCGTCACCGCGAAGATGACGTACAGGATTATGCAGCCAACGATATCAAGGCTGCGATCAAGTTCGTAGAAGATCATGCCGGAGAGAAGTGGAACTGGAAGAGATACTTCGAGAGCGCCGCAAGAGTCAACGATGCTACACGCCATCGTCAGGAATGGCTGGACATCAACTGTACAGACTACCCGCAGTTCGTCGGCTCGGTATTCTCGCTCTACAATGACACCAACTACATGGGCAACTGCGGCAGATCGCCGCTCTTCCCGCCTATCGACAGGAAGATAACCAAGCTCGTCCAGAGAGGTTATAAGAGAAAGACCATGATGGCGCCAGAGTACAGGCACAGATGCATCATCTGGGGCGTGCAGCCTCAGTACAACATCCACATGCTCTACTGGATGATCAACTGCTGGGGTGTACTGCCTCTGACCGATATGCTCTCGATGGTCAACACTAAGATGATCAATGAAGAGGATACTCCGGAGAACAGAGAGAAGGCATACTATGACATGGCATGGCTCAATGAGAACATGATCATGAGAAACCGTACACACGGCGGATACAAGGTGCTCGTTGATGAACTCTGGGAGTTCTGCGAGAGGATGAACGCCGATATGGTCATGATGTGGGAGCACATGTCCTGCAAAGCCCTCGACGGACTCCACGGCATGTTTGAGGAACAGGGCAGGGAGAGAGGTATCCATGTCGTATGGGTCTGCCATGACCTCTGCGATCCTCGTGTATACACACGTCAGGCTATCCGCGATGAGTTCAGCCAGTACATGCGTACAGTACTCCGTGAGGAGCCGCTTGATCCGTCACTCGAGAACATCCCGGATGAGAATATGTGGTAAAATGATGGTCTGAAAGACAAGACCGATATTTTATAGGCAGTTTCTAAAAATGTTTAAAAACAGGAAAGGCGTCGAATGAAATGAAGATTTCCGGAAAACTTTTGTCATTATTGATGGTGATGATGCTGTCTCTGTCACTTTGCTCCTGCGGAGGCGAAAAGGCAGAGGAATCACAAGGAGTCCCACCTTCAAAAGTAGAAGAGGGAGAAGAAGGAATAGCTAATCCGTGGAGCACAGCAAAGTCTCTGCAGGAAGCAGCCGAAAAAGCCGGGCTCGAGAAGTTCAGTATCCCAGAGGGCACAGAGATCAGCCTTGGGCCGGTCAGTGTAAAGGAATACAGATATATGGATGGTATTGCCGAAGCATATATTGCATTCCCTGCTGTCGATATGTCCATACGCAAGGGTACAGAAGCTGCTCTTGCTGAGTCCGGAGATATCTCAGGAGACTATAATGAATATGCTTATGAGTGGACGCAGGACATCAATGGGACCGAAGTCAGATGTTTCGGAAACCGTGAAGGTGAGGCGACCAAGGCTATGTGGAATATAGTGAATAATTATTTTTCTATCACAGCCTATGGTATGGGAGGCGACACAGACTATGGACTGGGTGCCGACGACCTTAATACGCTCGTAAGCGGAATAAAGTAAATAAAATAAATCGGTGAAAGAATTTAAGAGGGGATGTCACAGTTTAGTGACATCCCCCTTAAAATGCGTTTTTAATTATTCGTTCCTAAGCAGTGAAAGAGCCTGTTCAAGAAGTGCATTGCTCTCCTCAAGCTTATCTACTGCCGTATGCACCAGATCGCCTGTCACCTCATCGAAGCAATGTGCGAGGTCGTGAAGCTCCTCTGCATGATGCCTGTTATGGCTCAGCATGTAGGTCAGAAGAGCCAGAGCTTCTTCCGGTGAGGAAGCTGCTGCATGCGAATGTGAGTGAGTGGTACCGTCAGCATGTGTGTGCACATGGGTGTGCCCGCCATGCTCGTGAGAGTGTGTTAGTGCTGCGTTGTGCGGGCTGTTATGGTCATGCATTTTTACTGTCCTCCGATATGATTGTTGCACTGCTGTTATAGTGACCGCATGGAAAGCTACAGAGATGAAACGCCGGGAGCGAGAGCACCCGTCAGAGCTGGTTGCTTATACAAGTGGTCACCATAAATGGTGTGTTTTGACACCTGTGTATCCCCATATAGGGGATTCTGAACAAGTGGAAAAACAAGTTCTAAAAAAATACAAGAATCCCTGTATTTTCGCCGTTTTAATGAGTATATCTCATTGACACTTTTATCTCAAGAACATTAAAATTATACCAATAGTATATTGTAAGGGATAGTGCGCCCTGAGGCGGTTTTTGCGGTTTTTGAGATAAAACCGAAGCAGGCGGTTCCTTACCAATAAGTAATTAAAGAGAGGGAGGAAAGGTGATACACCATGCGTGACTTAAAGCATCTGATCTACTTTGAGGATCTGCTGCAGGAGGCCAATAACGACCTCGTGCGCAAGGGCAAGGAAGACGGCAATCTGTGTCTGGGATACACATGCTATTTCATGCCTGAGGTCCTCCTCGATCTGCCGGGCTGCTTCGCAGTAAGACTGAGAGCGCCTAAGTGCACATCGCCGGACATGGCATCATACTATATGTCCGGACGTACATGCCATTACGGCAGATCACTTCTCGAGAGAGCTCTTGAGGGCGGATTCAATTTCATTGACGCCCAGCTTGCCACAGAGACCTGCACGGTAACCTGCAGATTCCAGGAGCATCTCGAGTATATGGACGGCGTTATCAACAACGCTACGTTCAAGACTTCATTCACCGACGTTCCGTTCAAGAAGAACGAGAACAGCATCGATCACTACAGGAAGCAGCTTAAGATCAAAGTTCTCGATTTCCTTGCTAAGGAGTTCGGAGTCGACACATCTGACGAGGCCATCCTTAAGGCGATCAAGATCAACAACGAAGTTAACGACATCATCACTGAGATCGGCAACTTCCGCAAACTCGACAATCCGACCATCACAGGTTACGAGTTCAGCGTCATCACACTGGTCTCGATGGTATGTCCTAAGTACCTCATCGTAGATAAGCTGAGAGAGACACTCGAGGAACTCAGGACCAGAGAGCCTGATGATAAGCCTAATTATAAGATCAAGGTGCTGCTTGCCGGTTCCGAGAACGATGACCCTGACTTCATCAAGCTGATCGAAGGCTGCGGAGCTCTCGTAGTAGCCGACAGACACTGCTACGGTTCGCTCGAAGCCCGTCAGCACATCGATATCGAGGATGGAGACGATCCTCTGACAGCTGTGGCAAAGCACTATCTGCTTAAGAGCCAGTGCGCAAGGTTCATGGAGCAGAGAGAGATGAGACACCGCAAGAAGGTGATCGCAGACTACGCAAAGGAATACAAGGCAGACGGTATCATCGTTGAATCCAACAAGTTCTGCGAATACTGGAGCTTTGAGAGAATGATCGACACGATCGTTCTGCCTAGAGACTACGGATTCCCGGTATGCTCCATCGAGAAGGAGTACATCAACACGGCATCCGGACAGCTCAGAACAAGATTCCAGGCATTCGTTGAGAGCGTAGAGCTCAAGAAGATACAGGAGGTTAAGTAGACATGAAGAAACCTGATCTGAAGAAACTCAAAGAGGTCGACTTCAAGAAGGCTGCCAGGGATTTTGTCTACGGCAAGCCTCACGGAGAGAGAAGACTCGGAGACCTGTACATCCCTAAGACAGGTCTGTATAAACACAGAGAGTGGCGTGGTATCAAGGATACTATGTACTACTTCAACAACATCTGGCTGTACAACTACGGAATGATCGTACACGACCTCATGGTGTACGGCGGCGGCCCTAAGGGCGCGATCCAGTTCCTCAAGGGAACATGGAGATACAGATGGATGGGCCAGACATACCTGACCGTAATGCACTGGTTCGACAGGTGCCTTGAGGGAATGAGAGGCGAGGCACTCAAAGCTTCCGCATGGCACTTCAGAGGGATCACAAGCGCATGCCTGTACCAGATCACAGGATTCTTCAACAGAGATCTCAACATCGGCGGAGATCCGGCTCTCAGAGCGAAGACGATCGGTACAGACGAGACAGTATGGGGCGGCATCATCTATCCGTACATGGATCAGGGCGGCTATTACCTGCCGACACAGATGATCCCGTACTTCGTAACATGCCACTGCAACAACCACACAGTACTCAACTACATCGACGCGGTCCAGGCATATGGACTTCCGGGCGACCCTTGCCCGATGTGCCAGGCCGAGGCCGGCATCTACATCGAGGACGATGTTCCTGATTCATTTGTCGCAATGGTCACGACTAACGAGGCTTGCGACAGCTCGGTAGGTACATCCGTCATTCAGGACTGGATGATGAACAAGCCTCTCTTCGCGATGCCACAGGTCATGCAGTTCGACGACGATTCCGTTCTCGAAAACTGCGCCAAGGAGATCGAACTTGCATGGAGGTTCATGGAAGAGCAGACCGGACTTGAGTTCCACTGGGAAGAGCTCAAGAAGCACATTGAGCTGCAGAACCAGCAGAACCAGTTCGAGAGAGAGAAATGGGACGTAGCCGCGAATACTCACAGCTATCCTATCAACGGTGTAGCACAGGCTCTGTACAGGATCTTCTACTCGCAGTATGGTGAGAGACCTTTCTGGCACGATGTTGACAGACGCGTCAAGAAGATCATGGAGAAGTGCGTAAATGAAGACATCAACACCTTCCCTATGACAAGACACAGAGTCATCGCCTGGTCATGCGCTCCACTATACTACTCCGCATGGTGCACATGGGCTTACAACTGCTGGGGTCTCAACACCATCATCAACATGGACTCGCTGATGTTCGACCTTGATATCAGGACAGACACTTATGAGAACTGCGTGCTGGATATCGCGAAGTATCATGAGTGGGCTCCTATGAGAAGAATGGCTGTAGGCGGACTGCAGCATATCTTCGAGCTCTGGGAGAACATGGAAAAGTTCAACTGCGACATGGTCATGATGTACGACCAGCTGCAGTGCAAGGGCATGCAAGGTGTCGTAGGACTCTTCGAGGACGAGTTCAGAGCAAGAAATATCCACGCTATCTGGATGCCTCACGCACTGCCGGATAAGAGAACGGTTCCTAGATCACAGATCAGACAGATCATCAACGACTACATGTTCACTGTAATGGGAGAAGAACCGCTCGATCCGTCACTGCTCGACTTTGACGATATCGACAGCTGGTAGAAAGGAGACCGTCCGATGCTAGGAAGAAAATCGAGAAAAGCGCGTAAAAAAGCAAAAAGAGCCAAAAAGGCAAAAAGGTTTGTAAGGAGAACGGTCGGCACTCTGGTGGCTGCTTATGCAGGACTGTTCTGCGTATTCTACTTCGATCTTGACGGAAAGCTGCTCTACTATGTTGTTGAACCGTTCATGAAGAACCACTTCGACAACATGGAGAGAAGAGATCCGCACGACGTACCATACGATCAGATCGATTCAGAATACATGGCAAGATTTGAATAAGTTATAAGAATAGACAGAAAGAAGTTTTCACAACATGAAGAAGAAGTTTAAAGCCGAATCCCAGCGTCTGCTGGACATGATGATCAACTCGATCTACACGCACAAGGAGATCTTCCTGCGTGAGATCATCTCAAACGCATCAGATGCCATCGACAAGATGTGCTATCTGGCACTCACTGACAAGTCAGTCGGTATGAGCCGCAGCGATTTTGAGATCATCCTGACTCTCGACAAGGAGAATCGCACTCTAACGGTCAGCGACAACGGGATCGGCATGAACGCAGAAGAACTCGAGAAGAACCTCGGGACCATCGCTTTCTCGGGCAGCAGGAAGTTCTCGGAAGAGATCGAAAAAGCTGACAAGGAAAAGACCGGAACAGCCTCAGCAAGCATGGCAGACCAGGTGGATATCATCGGACAGTTCGGAGTAGGATTCTATTCCGCATTCATGGTATCCGACAAGGTAGAAGTAGTCAGCAAGAAGTATGGCGAAGATCAGGCCTACAGATGGGTATCCGAGGGCGCAGGCGGCTATACAATAGAGCCTGCTGAAAGAGACGGCCACGGAACTGATGTCATCATGCACATCAGGGAGGACGGCGAGGATGCAGATGAGTTCAGCCAGTACATGAGAGAGTACCCAATATACAAACTCGTCAAGAAGTACTCTGACTACATCCGCTTCCCGATCAAGATGCTGATGCCTCATCCTCAGATCAAAGAAGGCTCAGACCCGAAGAATCCTGAGTATGAAGAGATCTGGGAATACGAAGTTTTCAATTCCATGGTGCCGCTGTGGCAGAGAAAGCGCGCAGACGTTACCAGGGAAGAGTACGAAGAGTTCTACAAGTCGACTTTCCAGGATGACACACCGCCGCTCGAGACGATCACTGTCTCGGTCGAAGGCATGGTAAGCTACGATGCTCTGATGTTCATCCCTGAGCTCGTACCTAACAAGTACTATACAGACGACTTTACCGGAGGGCTTTCGCTCTACAGCTCAGGCGTACTCATCATGGAGAAGTGCAAGGAACTGCTCCCTGAGTATTTCAACTTCGTCAGGGGCGTCGTGGACTCTCCGGATCTCTCGCTCAACATCTCAAGAGAAGTGCTCCAGCACGACAGACAGCTGAGGCTCATCTCAAAGAATCTCGAGAAAAAGATCCGCGGCAAACTCGAAGACATGCGGGACAAGGACCGCGAGAAATATGAAAAGTTCTACAAGAGTTTTGGCCGCCAGCTCAAACTCTGTGCACTCGACGACTATGGCAAGTACAAGGAAGAGCTCCAGGATTTCCTGATGTTCTACTCCTCGACAGAGAAGAAACTCGTCACACTTGCCGAGTATGTTGAAAGAATGAAAGAGGACCAGGAGTACATCTACTACGCAAGCGGCGACAGCCTTGAAGCGGTAGACAAGATGCCTCAGACGGAAGTCCTCAAGGACAGAGGAATCGAGATCCTGTACTTCACCGAAAGCACTGATGAGTTTATCTCCGATATGTTCAGGAGCTACAAGGACAAGAAGTACATGTCGGTCATAGACGGAGACTTTGATCTCGGCGACGGCAAGTCAGAAGAGAAGATGAACGAGACTTTCAAAGACACCTTTGATTTTGTCAAGGAAGCTCTCGGAGACAAGGTCGATGTCGTCAAAGCGACCACAAAGCTCAAGACCCATCCGGTATGTCTCTCAAGCGGAGACGGTATCACGTTCGAGATGGAGAAATACTTCACAGCTGTCAACCCTGATCTCGGGATGAAGGCCAAGAGGATCCTCGAACTCAACGTGGATCACAAAGCATTCCTTGCTCTTGACAGGGCGAGGATCGATGACCCGGAGAGGGCTAAGAAGATGTGCGAAGTGCTGCTCAATCAGGCTCTCCTGATAGCAGGACTTCCAATAAGCGACCCGTCTGGTTACACAGATATCGTATGCTCATTCTTCTAAATGAGCTGTCAGCAGATTGCTCTCCTTCGGTCGTTGGATCCGCCGGCTGATGCCTTCTGCATTAGCACCGAGGACCGACCGCTCTCTGCGGAGAGACAATCTGCCGAATAGTATTTTTCATAAGAATAAGCAAAACGAATCTTTAGTAAAAGGAAGACTAAGTAATGAGTGATAAGCATGATACCAAGATTTTAACAGTGGCAGGTAAGGGGGGAGTCGGCAAGACTTCGATCTCTTCAGCTATGGTGAGGATCCTCACTGAGGAATATCCTGACTCGAGGATACTTGCCATCGACGCTGATCCCGCTATAGGGCTGACGACTGCTCTCGGCGTTGAACCGACTGACACTCTCGACGGCATCAGAAAGAAGATCGTCGGCAGTGTCGAGGACGGCAGGCCGAAAGAAGCGATCGAGATGCTCAATGAGGCCAGATTCAGGATCTTCGACACGATGGTAGAGGAGAACAGATTCAGTTTTCTCGCCATAGGCAGGCCGGAGGCAGCCGGGTGCTACTGCAAGGTCAATGCTTATCTGAAAGAAGTCATAAGCCTTCTGGCCAACGACTTCGACTATGTAGTAATCGACGGCGAGGCGGGGATCGAACAGATCAACCGCCGCGTCATGGAGAAGGTCACACACCTTTTCCTCATAACTGACCCGAGCCGTAAGGGCTGCAAGGTAGTGGACACGATCAAGAGCGTTGCTGATGAGCTCGTCATGTACGACAAGTGCGGCGTCATCGTCAACAGGGTAAAAGAAGAGTCCATTCCGTATATAAAAGTCGAGTCGGCAGAGATCCTTGCATATATTCCGGAAGACAAGGCACACTCCGACAACGACATCATGGGCATCAGCGTATTCGACCTGCCGGCGGATTCACCGGTAATGGAAGGAACGCGCCAGGCTCTGAAAAAGATGCAGCTCATATAACTTGTTACACAGGTGGCAGCAGGGACGGTTCTCTTGTCACCTTAAAAGAATCAATAAACAGGTGGCAACAGAACCGTCCCTTGTCACCATATTAAGAGGGAGGTTGTATAACATTGAAAGACTTGAAGCATATGATCTACTTCGAGAGTCTTCTGGACAATGCAGACAACGAGCTCGTTGAACAGGCGAAGAAAGACGGCAAGATGATCATGGGATACACTTGCTATCACATCCCTGAAGTTCTTCTGAACGTTGATAACTGCGTTTCCGTAAGAATGCGTGCACCTAGAACAGGTTCGATAGATATTTCCACATACTATATGTCGAACTACGTCTGCGAATTTGCACGTGCTCTTCTGGAAAGAGCTATCGAAGGCGGATACCAGTTCCTTGACGGCATTGCCGGAGTCGATGCCTGCTCTATGATGAACAGATTCTATGAGCATTTCAGCATCCTCAAGTGCAACGACAAGGATCACTTCTTCCTGCCGATACTGGACGTTCCTTACAAGACCGAGGACTTCTCCTACAAGCACATGCAGAGACAGCTTGAGGTAAGACTGCTTGATGCTATGAAAGAGCATCTTGGAACTGACATCTCCGATGCCAAGATCCGCGAAGCAGTTGCCCTGCACAATGAGGTCTGCGCTGTGATACAGGAGATCAGCGAGATGCGTAAGGAAGAGAACCCTGTTATCACAGGATACGAGTTCCACATCCTGAACCTCGTCAGCTACACATGTCCTAAGTACCTCATCCTGCCTTATCTCAAGGAGACTCTGGCAGAGCTCAAGAAGAGAAAACCTGACAAGGTTCTCCCAAGAGCAAGAGTCGGTATCGTCGGTTCTGAGATCGATGACCCTGAATTCACCAAGATGATCGAGGACGCAGGCGCAAGAGTAGTATTCGACAGGCACTGCTTCGGATCCATTCCGGGCAGAGAAGTCATCGAGCTTTCCGACAAGGAAGATGCACTTCCTCAGATCGTTCGCCACTACATGAACACATCTGAGTGCGCACGCTACATCGCTGACAACAAGGTAAAGCAGAGAAGAGAGACAGCCGACAGACTGGCCAAGGAATTCAAAGCAGACGGTATCATCTATGAGCAGATGAAATACTGCGACTTCTGGGGATTCGAAAGAGCCCTCGTCAGCCACATTATGGCAGAAGAATACGGATGGCCGGTACTGTCCATAGACAGACTGTACAACGCAAGAGGATCCGGACAGCTGAGAACAAGATTCCAGGCGTTCGTTGAATCCCTTGAGATCAAGAAGATCCAGAAAGGAGGCAAGAAGTAATGGTATTAAGCACAGAATTGCTCGGCATCAGGAACTCTCTTGCCGAAAAGAAAGAAGCCAAGGCTAAGAAGGCTGCTGCAAAGGGCAAAGTGAAATATCCTAACCCTGCATTCTTCCGCGCCAAGGACCATATCGACTGGAAAGCACAGGGCAAGAACTTCATGGAGGTAGCCGGTATCTGCATGGAGATGGCCAAGGAAGCTGACTACAAGGCTTTCGCAAAGCTCCAGCTCGACAGATGCAAGGATGACCTTGCAAGATGCGCTCTCGAGCTCAGGCAGGCAAAAGAGATGAGCCCTGCAGAACTCAAGGACGTATTCCTCCACGGAGAAAAGACCCTCGGTAAACTCTACCGCAAGGGCGACATGGCTACAGTAAGAAGAGAGTGGAAGGGTGCTGTAGATACAGCATACGACTTCAAAGAATGGCTCAGAATGTGGGGCATGCTCCTCATGACATTCTCGAAGGATCTCGTACCTGCGCTCAACTCCGCACTGTACTACAGATGGATGATCTCATACTTCTGCTGCGTAGGCTTCATGGACAAGAACACGTTCGGACAGAAGGGCAGCGCGCTGAGAATGTCACATCTGATGATCTTTGACATATTCCGCTATGTAGCTGAGAACCTCGTATTCCTTGCTAAGTGCGATGCCAAGAACGGTAACTCAGAGCTTAACAAGAAAGTCGTTCTCTTCGACGAGATGACAATGGGACAGATCATGGCCGGATTCCCTGATCTGGTAGGTATCCCTTATCAGCTGATGCCGGTATTCCTGGTATCCGAGATCGACCAGCTCACATGTATCCCATACATCGATGCAGTTGAGAGCTTCGGACTCCCTGCTGACACATGTCCGGTACCGAGCTCAGAATGCGGTGCGCTCGTAATCGACGCTCTGCCACATATGGGATCATGCTTCATCTCAAGCTCGATGCCATGCGACGGTTCGGTAATGGCTTCCGAGTACATGTCGAGAAGATTCCCGGATCTTCCGGTATATCACCTGACATTCCCTGTAAGATACGAATACGAAGAGACTACTCAGGATGCTGTTGAAGACATCAAGGGCTGCATCAAGTTCGTTGAGAAGGTTACAGGCGCTAAATGGAGCTGGGACAACTACTTCAAGCAGATGAAGCGCTTCAACGAAGAGACCGCTTACGAGCTGCAGAAGTGGGAAGTCAACAAGACCGATTATCCTCAGATCATCGGACCTTGCTACGAGCTCTTCCGTAAGTGGAACTATGAGATGGACGGCGGAGCCGACCCTCGTACCATGAAGACCTTCGAAAAGGTCAACGACATCATGATGAAGGCTTACGAGAGACGCGAAGAGGCATGGCGCGGCAAGATGAAGTACAGAGGAATCGTATGGTCCTGTCCGGCTCACTACTATGCTAACTTCAGCAACTGGCTGGCTAACTGCTGGGGAATCGACATTCTGGTAGAGATGGAATCCCTCAACTTCACCAAGGTCCTAGAGACAGAGGATAAGGAAGAGGCTCTCATGGACCTCGCAAGACTCTACGAGCGTATGGTAATGAGAAGACATACCAACGGCGGATATCATAACGTCGTAGACGAGCTCTGGAGACAGGTCGAAGACTGGAGAGCTGAGATCATCATCATGTACCAGAACGTAGCATGCAAGAACATGGCTACACTGCAGGGTATCCTCGATGATCAGTGCAGAGACAAGAACTATCACATGATCTGGATCGAGCACGACCTGATGGACCCAAGAACAGTTTCCAGAAAGAACATGAGAGGCAAGGTCAACGAGTACATGAGAACAGTCATGAGAGCTGAGCCTATCGATCCTACACTGGAAGAGTTCGATGACGAGACCTCAATGTAGTTAAAACTGACCGATTGTTAAAAAATAGTTTACAACGCCCGCGTTAGTGAATATAATGTGGGCAGCATAGAACTTTATTCGATAAAAGTGACTAAAAAGGAGAAGAGAGTTATGAAATATTATGGCGGCTGTGATGTAGGTTCAACTTATACTAAGGCAGTTATTCTTGACGAGAACGGCAAGATCGTAGCCGATACCACCATCAAGAGCAAGATCAATTCCGAGGCTTCCGCAAGACTGGCTATGGACGAAGTGCTGGGCAAGGTCGGACTGAAGTCCTCCAAGGAGCTCGCATACCTCATCGGAACAGGATACGGACGTAACAAGGTTCCTTTCGCTGATGAGAATATCTCCGAGATTTCATGCCACGCTATGGGCGTACACGTAACAGATCCATCCGTAAAGGCTATCATCGATATCGGCGGACAGGACGTTAAGGGTATCGCAGTTGATACAGACGGAACAGTAAAGAACTTCGCTATGAACGATAAGTGCGCTGCAGGAACAGGCAGATTCTATGAGGCAATGGCAAGATCATTCGAGATGACTCTTCCTGAGTTCTCAAGACTGTCACTCACAGCTAAGAACGTGATTCCTATCACAGCACAGTGCACAGTATTCGCTGAGTCTGAGGTAATCACTCTCGTTGGTGAGAACAAGCCAATGGACGAGATCGCTGCAGGGATCCAGATGGCTGTTGCTAAGAGATGCTTCGTAATGGCTAAGAAGGCCGGCGCTACCGACTCCATCACACTGACAGGCGGATGCGCTAAGAACGATGGTCTTAAGGACGCTATTGAGCACGTTCTCAAGCTCAAGGTTATCAACCTCAAGACTGACCCTCAGCTGATGGGAGCTCTCGGCGCTGCTGAGTTCGCTCGCCAGAAGGGACAGGCTAAGTAAGAGTCAATAAGGAATACATCACCTGATGGTGGTAAACCTTGTTGCAATCCCGAAAGGAGCACAACATGGCAAAGAAGAAAAAATGTCCTGTCTGCAAGGTAGTCGGCACAACAGTTAAGGTTGGCTGCATCGCTACAGGAGCGCTCTTCATGGTCTATATGCTCAACCTCGACCAGAAGGTGCTTGCCTGGTCATATGCGAGAGTCAATGAGATTTTCGACCGCAAACCGGTAGACATCAAGTTCTGATAGGCATTAAGTCAAAACACTGCCCCCGCACCAGATGTGGGGGCAGTATGTATACTCGGGGGTATTCAGAGACAATATGCGTTTCCCGTTCCGGGTAATATGCATAGTGAAACGGAATGCTCCACTCATGGAGAGAGAAATGGAACTGTATAACACTATTATAGAAAAGATCGACGGCATGCTCGGCAGCTCGCAGCCAAAGCGCTACAAGTATGACCCGAACAAAACATGGGAAGACGTCGGCGGCAATCAGCTGGTAATGATGAGAGAGTCCGCTTACGAGCTGGGCGGTGATAACAAGCCTGCTGTGCATTACGCCTGTGTTACATCGGGCGATTATGCGGATGAAGATGAGATCCTTGTTTACGGACGTGATCTCAATCGTATCAGCGGCAGCGTTCCTTTTGCCAGAATAGCTGTCATCAAGGTCAACATCCTTGACGGCGAGGGCGAAGAGGACACGGAGCCTCTCTTCAGAGCGATCCAGGATATCGACTTCGTAAAATATCATGTATATCCTAAGGGATATATGATCAGGTCATCTTCCGACAGCTTCCGTGAACAGGTGAGAGTTTCCAAGGAAGCCGTCAGAAAGGGCATCACCTTCGAGCAGGTAGGCAACTCATATATAAAGCAGTACAAGCAGAACCCTAATATAGTTGCCGTCAAAATGATCTTCATAACTGCAGATGATGCTGATTATGCCGGAATGAGAGCAGATGCGAAAAAGACAAGGGACATCACGATGACGCTCTCTAAGATCCTCGAAGGGATGGCGACAGACTGTCACAGCTGCAGCCTCAGAGAGATCTGCGATGAAGTAGAAGGCCTCAAAGAACTTCACTTCGGAAAAGAGAAAAAAGAATTCAAGGGCTGATGCTGTTTGGAAAAACAAGACCCGGACCGGCCGGCAATGGCTGCCATGCCTGGGCAGACCTAAAAAGCCTTTTGTACAACAATAAAAACCAGCCCAAAGTATTGCAATACATGGTTTTGGGTGATATACTATGCAAGCTGTCGCCTTGACGGACATCGCCCGTAAAGGGGAGCGCGTACAATTGGCAGCACTGAAACGTTTCTAAGATCAATTACAGAAAAGAGGTACCAACATGAAGGAAGGAATCCATCCTGGTTATAAGGAATGTAAAGTAACTTGCGCATGTGGGAATACATTCATGACTCTCTCCAACAAGG
>Ga0310695_10001736_pt1 | contig 49518 bp, 41 predicted proteins | sample RumenRJG_04DNA_FD_203882 | JGI IMG/M metagenome (GOLD analysis project Ga0310695, IMG submission 203882) | Bovine rumen microbial communities from Lethbridge, Alberta, Canada - RJG_04 (v2) (version 2) | ecosystem: Host-associated > Mammals > Digestive system > Stomach > Rumen | place: Canada... | reverse complement strand
TACCTGCTCATCAAGCGGCTCTCCGCTCGTCGCTACAGATGTCGTGCGGCTGGTCGGACCAATGCTGCCTGCCACGAAACGAGGTTTGTTCGTCGAGCTGAATTCATCGGCACACTGACGGGCCAGACGGGCTGCGGCGAGGTTGATGTCGCGGACACGATCCTGCAGCCCATAGTCACCCAACGAGATGCGCTGGGCGTTGAAGGTATTGGTCTCGATGATATCAGAACCAGCCTCCAGGTATTTACGATGAATTTCTCGGATGATGTCGGGCTTGGTCACCACCAGCATGTCATTACAGTTTTCATTGAGATGATACTGCTGAATCATGGTACCCATCGCGCCATCGAGCAACAGAATTCGGTCGGAGGGGAAGGCCCTAGAATCTCTAGATGATCTAGATTCTCTAGATTCCACTCTTCGGATGATTTCTTCCACCTCGCGGTCGGCATCATCCTTCATATCAGCAGGATGCAGGCTTCGGGCGGTTTGGAAATCATCCACGATCTTCATCGCCTGCTCCACCTCCTGCTCATTGTGGAAGTCCATCTCGATATGAACACCGTCGCCACCGATATTGTCGAGCAGCGGACGCAGTTCGTCGAGCGTCACCCAACAAGCCATAATGCTCTTGCCGCCAGCCAGTATCTTCTTATACAGGTCATACCACTTCGGTGAACCGCCCTGGGGCTCTCCCACACCAGGCGTCCATTGGATGGCATTCAGTTCCTTGATTTCCAGCAACGCGTCCAAATGATGCATCGCCCCAACGCCATCGAGATGATAGAGTGTATAGTCAATCTTCTGGCATTGTTCACGGATAAACGGCTGAACAAAACGTCGATAGTCATCCACGCTGATCATCGTCGAAATATCGCTCTGCAACTTCGACATCTTGCCTGGAGCCCACGACGAGAAATAACAAAACGCCATTTCATCGCCCTCGCGGATGATGTCATAGAGCTCGTCGAACACTTGGAAATAAATGTCGTTAATCTGTTGCATCTGATGCTCCAGCACCTCGGGCTGCATCACCGTATCCAGCAACACCTTATCCGTTCCCTTGATGGCTGCAAGCACGTCAAGACCTTCCATCAAGTCGGGCATGCCCACATAATAATGCCCCTGTGCCTTCGCCTTACAGGCCTTCAGCAGTTCCTTATGCAGCAGGTAATTCGGATGCTGCGGATTGAACACGATATCGTCGGAATAGTTCGGATCAGGATGAATCCAAATGGTATCCTCACCCCCCTCGAACACACCACCGAGGATGGCTGCCAGCGAACCAGGTCCCAGCTGGGTATTCGCCACAGGCAACATATCGGCCATCAGCGACGAGTGTGCCACATACCAATCCAAATATTCTGCCCTCCACTGCGGGTCAAACCACCGCTGGTTCAAGTCACGATAGGGCGGGGGAGCAGGGATGTCGGCATGGGGCTTTACTCCTTCCTGAAAATGCTCCCACATATTCAGGATGATGCCCTTATGGTTCCACCAGTCGATATAGTGTTTCTTTGTCTCTTCAAGATTCGATTTCCAAGTCTGCATATCTTTCATTTTTCTTTATTCCATTCGTTGAGGGCCTCGAAGAACGCATTGACATTCTCAATGGGTGTATGGGGTGGGGTGTCGCATCCGCTGCTGAGCACGAAGTTGGGATATTCGCGCATCTTTTCCAACAGGTCAAGCGTCGCCTCGCGCATCTGCATCGGCGTTCCGTCCTTAAAGATTGATACGGGGTCGAGGTTACCCATCGCGAGCGCATCTTTGGGAACTTCCTTGATGACCTCCTCCATCCGGCACTTGTTGCCGAAGTGATAGGCCGCAGCACCCGTCTCCACCATCGCCTCCGTGCAATGCCCTGTATTGCCGCAGTTATGCAGCACGACGATGAAGTGGTCGTCCTGTACCTTATTGACGATATACTTCACATAGGCCGACGAGAACGCCTTGCAATCGTCGTTCGACAGGAGACCGGCGGCGGGTTCAGCCATCAAGACACCATTCACGCCCGTCAGTTTCAGCGCCTCACAATATTTCTCGATAAACTGCGTACACTTTGCCAGCAGCGTGTGGGCGGCATCGGGATTCTCGTAAATCAGCATCATGATGCCCGACATGTCGTAAAGTCGACCAGCCAACGAGAACGGACCGATACATCCGGCAAAGACGGGGCGGTCCTGAATGGCTTTGGCTGCCAGCAGATTCGCCTTGAGATATTGCGGAATACGGCCTGCCTTGAGCGATGGCACCTGCAGGTCGTTGATGCTCTTCACGTCTGTCAGCATGTGACCCACGACGGCTGGCACCGCCTCGTCGCTAAATGCTATCTCAGCGCCAAAAGCCTCTGCCTCGGTGGTCAGGTCCATAATGGTACATGCTGCCACGCTCCGGTAGTTCTGCGTCAGTTTGACGACGGCATCTGCATGCACCTTTCCGTTGCTCACCGCCTCGCGCACCGTGTTGCCGTTCTGCTCGATTCCCGGGTGCGTCATCACGGGAATTGCTGCCACTTCTTTCTGGTGGATGATGTCAGCCACCCACTGCTTCATGTTTATTTTCATCTCTTTCTTTAATCTTATTATAAGACTCTTTCTTCGCCTTTATGTCATCAATGCAACAAAAAATCCCTTTTTCCTTTGGTGCTTTCCTCACTAATTTGTAACTTTCTCCCTGGAGAAGATAGGCTGCACCTCAGAAAAATCCAAAAAAATTTGGTTTTTCGTTCGGTTTGCACTATCTTTGCAGCATGAAACACTTACCAAAGATATCACTTCTGACGTTCTCATGCATCGTGAGCCTGGGGACGTTGCTGCTTTACAACATACCGTTCTTCCGTTACGTTGCCGACAATTCCAACGAATCGCTGGGCGGCAAGATATTCCTGCTGGCGTCGCTGACGGTGGTCATGCTGGCGCTGAACTTCATGATGACCTATCTCGTCATGTGGCTGCTGCGGGTGGTCGGACGTATCCTGCTGGCCATTCTTGCCATCATCAACGCAACGGCAGTTTACTTCATCTACACCTATAGCGTGATGATTGACGCGACGACCGTTGATAATGTGTTCAACACCAGATACTCCGAGGCGTCGGGATTCTTCAGCTGGGGACTATGGCTGTTCATTCTGGGCGCGGGTGTGCTGCCGGCCCTTTGGTGTCTGCTGCAGCCGGTAGTCATTGGCCGTGCGAAGAAGCTTGGCATCTATTGCGGCAGTGCGCTGGCCGTTGCCCTTGCGGTAGCCGCCATGAACATCAGCCAGACACTGTTCATCAGCGAGCACGATACGGAACTGGGCGGACTGCTCCAGCCGTGGTCGTACATCGTGAATATCTGTCGCAACGCAAGTCTCCAGCACGACGAAGAGGCCGAGGAAATCCTTTTGCCCGACGGCAAGATTGCGGACAACGAGAAGGCCGTCGTGGTGCTCGTCATCGGTGAATCGGCGCGTAAGGCCAACTTCCAACTCTACGGCTACAAGCGCGACACCAACCCATTGCTGTCGAAACAGGACAGCCTGAAGGTCTATGAGGCCACGTCGTGCGCCACTTACACCACGGCGGGCACCAAGGCCATTCTGGAACCGAAGGATTGCGGCGACCTGTATGAACTCTTGCCGAACTATGCCTTCCGTATGGGCGTCGACGTGTCGTGGCGCACCTCCAACTGGGGCGAGCCGCCGATACGTATTGACGAATACATCAACAACACGGAACTTGCCAAAGCCGCCAGTCCCGATGGTTCTTGGCAGGAACCTCTCTACGACGACCTCCTCTTTTACGGACTGCGCGACCGCATCACGTCCAGCAAGAAGGACAAGGTGCTCATCATCCTGCACACCAGTACGAGTCACGGCCCGAAATATGTTGAAAAGTATCCCAAGGAGTTTGAGGTGTACAAGCCAGTGGCAAATAGTGTCGAGGAGGGCGAGAAGAACCCCGGCAGCCTAGTGAATGCCTACGACAACACCATCCGCTATACCGACTTCCTATTGGATAGTCTGATCAATATCCTGCGCCCGATGACGGACTGGAAGCGCGCCATGATTTTCATCTCCGACCACGGCGAGTCGCTCGGCGAAAACAAGCTATATATGCACGGACTCCCTATGCGACTGGCCCCGAAGGTGCAATACGAGATACCCTTCCTGGTGTGGACGTCCGGCGGTTTCCGTCGCTACAAGCCCGCCAGCGAACTGCCGCCAGTCCTCGAACAGCACTACATCTTCCATTCCGTGCTCAACCTGCTGTCTATCCAGTCGCCGGCATACAACAAAGACTTCGACATTTTTGAATCATCCTTTTAATACTAACTAAACTAAATGCTTATGAAACAGATCTTACTAGCCATGATGGCCGTAGCAATGCTCAACGTACAAACGGCCACAGCACAGAAAAGAGTGAAAAACCTCTACACCGAGACGCAGACGCTGAAGGTGGAACAGCTGCAGGACACCGCCACGCCTGTACAGATGAACCGTTATCTCTATGCAGGCTACAACACGCTCTGCCTGCCCGTGACGCTCAGTGCCGAACAGTTGGCTGCCACAGCCAAGGACATCCGCGTAGAACGCCTGGAAGCTATCCGTCAGGAGGGCTCGACGCTCCGACTCTATTTCGTCGACTGCACCTCTGAAGGCATCGAGGCCGGCGTGCCCTATCTCCTCTTCTCGCCCACACGCCAGTATCTGAAAGTCAAGAATACCGATGCCAACCTCATCAATCCCGACATCCATGTCGTGCGCATGGACGACGGACAGGGCAATCGCGTGACCTTCAGCAGCAGTTGGAACATGCGCCAGAAGGACGGACTTTATGGCATCCCCGCCAAGCAGAACGTAGAAATCCTGGAAAGCGTGCTCGTTCGCACCACCGGAGAGCAGGCCTTCCTGCCCACCCGTTGCGGCTTTAGCTGGGAGCAGCAGTCACCCACAGCCCAGACGCTGGAGATTGTCCACGCCAGCCGTGCAGATGTTACAGGCATCAAGGACGTGAAGCAGAACACCACCAACGACAACCGCTATTACGACCTGAACGGCCGCACCACCGCCACCCCTTCTCAGAAGGGCGTCTACATCCACAACGGCAAACAAGTGGTGGTTAAATAATAACCCCATCCTCCCCTTAATACAAGATTCCGCAAAGCCTTTTAATGACCTTGCGGAATCTTTACTTTATTTCCGGAAATAATCAAAGGATGTCTGCTTCGCCTGCTGAGCCGCAACGTGGAGGGCCTGATAGGGAAGTAAGATGTCTGATGTAGGATGTCTGAAGATACAGTCTCAAATCTCAAATCTCAGTTCAAGAAAAAAGGATACCCTTCACCTTGGAATCATCCTTTTGGAACGATGTAACTTATTGATAATCAAATATATATAATATAATATAATAAGTAAAGATGGGGGTACCCTAAAAAACAACTGAGACTCTGAGACTGAGACTGTGGAAGGTAAAAAGCAACATTTAATAACAACTTAAATTACTAAGAATCAATGGATTACAACATTTTCAGTCGCACCGCTCCGGCGAAGCCCAAGCCTTCATAAGGCGCAGAAATCGTGAAATAACTCCTCTCACAGGCCTCAAAAGACATGTATGAACCCCTCGTTCCGATACTTTTCCCCTCTCTTGGCACACATATCAGCGGCGCAGAATTTCAGTATTTTGACTGTTTTTGAAAGGAATAATGCGGCATAATGACCAATTTGGTAGCAAAAAGTGGCGATAACCCTTGGTTAATCGCCAATAACCCACCATTATCGCGCAATAATGGCGGGTTATTATGTGCCGGAAGTTCTTTTGGATAAAATTTGAAAAAAAGATAAGAGACCGAAAATCTATTGATTCTCAGTCTCTTTTGTCGGGATTACTGGACTCGAACCAGCGACCTCGCGCCCCCCAGACGTGTGCGCTACCAACTGCGCTAAATCCCGATCCTTTTTTGAAATCGCCTGCAAAGGTAAGGAGTTTTTTTGAATCTTGCAAATTTTCTGAGGCTTTTTTGCAGAAAATATTTAAAATTGATGAGAAATAGTTGGTAGTTTATCAAATATTTCGTACATTTGCACGTTAATAATATAGAAGTTAACGAAGTTTATTGAAATGCAATATACAATTTCTGCTCCGGGTCAGTTGCGTCATACGGCCCAACTGCCTGCATCGAAGAGTATATCTAACCGTGCGCTGGTGATTCATGCGCTGACGGGTGGGGGCGTGGTGCCCCAGAACCTGTCGGACTGTGACGACACGGAAGTGATGATTAGTGCGCTGCGCGACAATCCGTATGAAATCAATATCAAGGCTGGTGGTACGGCCATGCGTTTTATGACGGCCCTGCTGTCGGTACGTGCCGGTGAGGAACACGTGCTGACGGGAACAGAGCGCATGCAGAACCGCCCGATAGGTGTGCTGGTGGATGCCCTGCGCCGCTTGGGTGCTGACATCCGCTATGTGGGCAAGGAGGGTTTCCCGCCCCTGCTCATCAAAGGTAAGCCGTTGGTTGGCGGTCCGCTGGACGTGGCTGGCAACATCAGTTCGCAGTTTATCACGGCGCTGTTGCTGATAGGTCCTGCGCTGAAGCACGGCCTGACGCTACGGTTGACGGGTGACATCATCTCGCGACCGTATATCGACCTGACGCTGTGGATGATGCGTGAGTTCGGTGCCGATGCCGAGTGGAGCGACTTTGACACCATCGAGGTGAAGAGCCAGCCGTACAAGGAGCGTGAATACACGATTGAGAACGACTGGAGTGCGGCGTCGTACTGGTATGAGATGGTGGCGCTGGGCAAGGACGCGGACGACGAGGTGGTGCTGGAAGGACTGATGGACGGTTCGAAACAGGGCGACTCGAGCGTGCGCTACATCTTCAGTCTGCTGGGTGTGAAGACGACGTTTGAGAAAAGTATGAAGGGTCAGCCGACGCGTATCCGTCTGCGCCATTCAGGACGCTGCGTGCCGCGGCTGGAGTATGACTTCAATAATTCGCCCGACCTGGCTCAGACGTTCGTCGTGTGTTGTGCGCTGCTGGGCGTGCATTTCCGTTTCACCGGACTGTCGACGCTGAAAATCAAGGAGACGGACCGCATCGAGGCCTTGAAGCGTGAGATGCGGAAGCTGGGATATGTCATTCACGACATGAACAACAACGAGCTCTTCTGGGACGGTGAGCGTTGTGAGCCGAACATAGCGGCCGGCATCGACACCTATGAGGACCATCGCATGGCACTGGCCTTCGCCCCTGCGGCCTTGCGCGTGGAAGGTCTGCGCATCAATAATCCGCAGGTAGTGACGAAGTCGTACCCGAAGTTCTGGGAGGACCTGCGCGAGGCGGGGTTTAAAGTTAGGGTTTAGAGATGTCGTTTCTGCTGATAGTTGTCATCGCGCTGGTTGCCTTGGGTGCCGTTGCTGCCATCTTTTCGATAGGTGGCACGGACGAGCCTATCGTGACGAAGGAGGGCGACTGTGCGTCGTGCAGCAGCAGGAGTGAGTGTAAATTGGCGGAGTTGAAGGAAGAAGGAAGACGGAAGAGGGAAGAAGGTGGCTGTAAGACGGAAGGAGTCAAATCGTCTCTTACATCTTACCTCTTACTTCTTACATCAGCAGCTTTGCTGTTGGCAAGCTGTTCGACGAAGAAGAATACGGCCGGCAGCCGCTGGTGGCATTCGTTTAACGCGCGCTATAATACCTATTTCAATGGTTCGCAGGCGTTTATCGAAGGCAGTCTGGAGAAGGAGAACGGCAACAAGGACAACTTCACGGAGATGATTCCGCTGTATATGGTGGGAAACAAGCAGAGCCGCGAGCTGGGCAAGGGCAATTTCGACCGCGCCATAGAGAAGTCGGAGAAGGCCATCAAACTGCACAGCATCAAGGCGCGCCCCGAGTGGAACAAGAGCCGCAGGAAGACGGAGAAAGACATAGAATGGCTGAACCGCAGGGAGTATAACCCCTTCCTTTGGAAAGCGTGGCTGCTGATGGGTAAGTCGCAATTCCAGCAAGGACAGTTTGAGGAGGCTGCCGCTACGTTCTCGTATATGGGTCGCCTCTATCAGACCCAGCCCGCCATTCTCGGCATTTCCCGTGCGTGGCTGGCGAAGAGCTATGTGGAATTGGACTGGTTGTATGAGGCGGAGGACGTCATCAACAAACAGCGTCGCGACTCGATGGACTATCGTGCCGTGAAGGACTGGGACTACACCTATGCCGACTACTATATCCGCAGCGAGCGTTACGAGGAGGCATTGCCCTATTTGCGGAAGGTCATCAAGCACGAGAAACGTCGTAAGCAGAAGGCCCGCGAGTGGTTCCTGTACGGCCAGATAAACGCCCTGCTGGGCCGCCGGCAAGAGGCCTACGATGCCTTCCGCCATGTGGTGCGACTGAATCCGCCATACGAGACGGAGTTCAATGCCCGTATCGCCCAGACGGAGGTGATGGCTGAGGGTAATGCGCGCCAGATGATCAGGAAGCTGAAACGCATGGCGGCATCGGACAATAACAAGGACTATCTGGAGCAGGTGTATTACGCCATCGGCAACATCTATCTGGCCCAGCGCGATACCGTGCAGGCCATTGCCGCCTACGAGGAAGGCAACAAGAAAGCCACGAGAAGCGGCATTGAGAAAGGTGTGTTGCTGTTGACGCTGGGTAACCTCTATTGGGAGCGTGAGCAGTTTGCCGACGCCCAGCGTTGCTACGGCGAGGCGATAGGACTGTTGGATCAGGACCGCAAGGACTATAAGCAGTTGTCGGAGCGTTCGAAGGTGTTGGACGAACTGGTGCCGCACACAAGTGCCGTCGAGTTGCAGGACTCGTTGCAGCGATTGGCGAAGATGCCCGAGGCCGAGCGGTTGAAGATAATCGACCGTATCATAGACGAACTGAAGAAGAAGGAAAAGGAGGAAGAGCGTGCCCGTCAGGAAGCCGAGACGGAGCAGGCATTGCAGAAACAACAGGCAGTAGGCAACCGTCAGCAGCAGCCCAACCGGCCTGCCGCGCAACAGCCGACGACGGCGGGCGGTGCGTGGTATTTCTATAATCCGCAGACCGTGAGCCAGGGTAAGCGCACCTTCGAACAGCAATGGGGCAAGCGCGAGAATGCCGACGACTGGCAGCGCATCAACCGCACCGTGGTGGCCCTGAATCAGGAGAATCCGGATAGTCTAGAGACTCTAGATAATCTAGAAAATCTAGAGAACGATGGTACGGTGGCTGGTGATTCCATCGCCAGCGGTGAAAATGCCGAGCCCGTGGACAGTGCCGCCTTCGACCCCCACAACCGCGAATACTATCTGGCGCAGATTCCCTTCACGGAGGAGCAGCTGGCCGCTAGTCATGATATCATCAAGGACGGCTTGTATAACGCCGGTATCATCATCAAGGACAAGTTGGACAACCTGCCGCTGAGCGAGAAATACCTGACGCGACTGACGAGGGACTATCCCGACTACGAGCATAACGACGACGTGTGGTACCACCTATTCCTGCTCTTCTCGCGACAGGGGCGCACCACGGAGGCCGACCGCTGTCTGGCGATGTTGCAAGGCGACTTCCCGGAGAGCCAGTGGACCACATTGCTGACCGACCCGAACTTTGCCGAGAACCAGCGCTTTGGCGTGCATATCGAGGACTCGTTGTATGCCGCCACCTATGATGCCTTCCAGAACGACCGCCACATGGAGGTGAAGGGCAATACCCAACTGTCGGAGAGTCGTTTCCCGTTGGGCCAGCACCGTCCGAAGTTCCTTTTCATCGAAGGTCTGAGCATGTTGAACGACGGCGATGCGCAGGGTTGTATGGAGCGCATGCAGCAGGTGGTGGAGAAGTATCAGGATAGCGAGGTCAGCGAGATGGCGGGTATGATATTGCGTGGCGTGCAGCAAGGCCGCACGTTGCATGGAGGCAAATTCGATATGGGTGACGTGTGGTCGTTGCGTGCGGCAGTCAGCATGTCGGGTGATTCGACAAAGGTCGACACGTTGCGTTTCGAGCGTAATACCAGCTATGTGTTTATGCTGGCCTACCAGCCGGATAGCGTGAATCAGAACCAGCTGTTGTACGAGCTGGCGCGATATAACTTCTCGAACTATCTGGTGCGTAACTTCGATATCGTCATCGACCAAGATCCGCACGGACTAGTGCGCATGCTGATAAGCGGATTCCTCAGCTATGACGAGGCACGGCAGTATGCACGGCAGTTGTATGGCGTCGAGGGACATTTGAAGGAGTTGTTGCAGGCCTGTCGCAGTCTGATAGTCAGCGAGGACAACCTGCGCCTGCTGGGAACGACATACAGCTATCAGGATTACGAGGTGTTCTTCGAAAAGGAGATAGAACCCGTGAAGATATCGACGCAGCCGCTGTTGGATGAGCCTGAGAGTATCACGCAGGAAGAAGACCCCGACGACGTTGAACCTGCCGACAATGGAGACCAGCCGGCGAACAACAACAACGACTTTGACGACCTGTTTAACGACGGTCCCGTGCAACAGCCGCAGGTGATAGAATTTGACGACGACTTCTGGCGTTGACGCCGGGATGTCGGAATAACGGAATGTCGGAATCACGGTATAACGGAATAACGAAATATAACGAAGAGATATGACAAGCGGACGATTACTTTGGGCTGACGACGAGATGGAGCTGCTGAAGGCCCACTTGCTCTTCCTGGAGAAAAAAGGCTACGAGGTGGTGACGGTAACGAACGGAACCGACGCCATCGAGGAATGCCGCAAGGGTGGTTTCGACCTGGTGTTGCTCGACGAGATGATGCCCGGACTCTCGGGACTGGAAACCCTGCAACGCATCAAGGAACTGGCTCCCCAGTTGCCGGTGGTGATGGTGACGAAGAGTGAGGAGGAGGACATCATGAATCAAGCCATCGGACAGCAGATTGCCGACTACCTGATCAAGCCCGTCAACCCCAATCAGATACTGTTGACGCTGAAGAAGAACATCCACAGGCGTGAGATAGTGACGGAGGCCGTGCAGTCGGGCTACCAGCAGCAGTTCCAGCAGTTATCGATGCAGATTATGGACTGCCGCACATGGGACGAATGGGCTGACATCTACAAGCGGCTGGTGCGCTGGGAGTTGGAGTTGAGCGCCACCGACTCGCAGATGACGGAGATGCTGCAGATGCAGAAGGAAGAAGCCAATCGCGGTTTTGCGAAATACGTGAAACAGCATTATATGGACTGGGTGCAGGGCAAGGAGCACCCAATCATGTCGAACGAGATATTCAAGACGCAGATATTCCCCTTGCTGAATGCTGGCGAGAAGGTGTTTCTGGTGGTACTCGATAATTTCCGCTACGACCAGTGGAAGGTGTTGGAGCGTGAACTGAGCGACCAGTTTGAGATAGACGAAAGCCTGTATTGCTCGATACTCCCAACAGCCACGCAATATGCGCGTAATGCCATCTTCTCAGGACTGATGCCCGAACAAATTGCGCAGATGTTTCCGGAGCTATGGGTCGACGAGGACGAGGAGGAAGGCAAGAACCTGAACGAGGAGCCGCTGATTCGTACCCAGCTGGAACGCTATCGCAGGAAGAACACGTTCTCGTATCATAAGATTAACACGTCGTCGGAGGCGGATAAACTGTTGCCGCAGTTGAAGACGATGGAGAAGAACGACTTGAATGTCGTGGTGTTTAACTTCATCGATATGCTCAGTCATGCCCGCACGGAGTCGAAGATGGTGCGTGAACTGGCCAACAACGAGTCGGCATACCGTTCGATTACGCTCTCATGGTTCCGCTATTCTGTCATAGCCGACCTCTTCCGCGAATTGGCACAGACGGACTATCGCGTCATCATTACCACCGACCACGGAAGCATTCGTGCCAACAATCCCGTGAAGATTGTGGGCGACCGCAATACCAACACCAATCTGCGCTACAAGTTGGGCAAGAGCCTGTCGTGCGACTCGAAGGAAACCTTTGTCATCAAGGAACCGCGCAAGGCGCAACTGCCTGCTCCGAATCTGTCGACGAGTTATGTGTTTGCGACGGGTGACGATTTCTTCGCCTATCCCAACAATTATAATTATTATGTCTCGTACTATCGCAACACCTTCCAGCACGGAGGTATCTCGATGGAAGAGATGATCATACCGATTATCACCCTGAAGGGGAAGAAAAGGTAAAACGAAATTAACGGATTAACGGAAAACAGAAATGGAAATCAAGATTCAAGACATAGACCACATCCGCGAGGCGGCTCGCGAATTTGTTGAAAACATCGGTGAGGCTCGCGTGTTTGCCTTCTACGGCAAGATGGGTGCGGGCAAGACTACCTTCGTCAAAGCCATCTGCGAGGAACTGGGCGTCGACGACGTCATCACCAGCCCCACCTTCGCAATTATCAATGAGTACACCATTGACCATTCACCGTTGAACATTGACCATTGCCCCACCTCCGAAAGCGCAGCAAATAATGGTCAATGTTCAATGGTCAATGGTCAATCCATTTACCACTTCGACTTCTATCGCATCAAAAAGCTGGAGGAGGTTTACGATATGGGTTATGAGGACTACTTCTACAGCGGGGCATTGTGCTTCATTGAGTGGCCGGAACTGATAGAAGAAATCCTGCCCGACGATGCCGTGCGTGTCAGCATCATCGAGCAGGAAGACGGAAGCAGGATTGTCAGCTATTAAAGCGACAACCCTGTTTTTTTTACCTTTACAGGAGCGCCTCGAATTTCTCCTGAAGCTTTGCTTTGGACTGTGCGCCGACAATCTTGTCGACCACTTGTCCGTCTTTGATGAAGATAATCGTTGGGATGTTGCGGATGCCGAATTCCATGGCCAGATCCTCACACTCCTCGACGTCGCACTTGCCGACGGTAATCTTGCCGTCGTACTCCTTTGCCAGTTCGCTGATGACTGGACCTACCATACGGCAGGGACCACACCAAGTAGCCCAGAAATCAACTACCAAAGGCTGAGCGCCATTCTTCAGACTCTCAAAATTCTCACTTGTGATTGTTACTTCCATAATTCAATAGTGTTTTATAGGGTTATTACTGTTGTTTATTGTCGTCGCTGCAAATATCGTGCCATTTAATTAATCTTATAGCTCAGGGCCTCGGTCTGTTCAATATACTGTATCAGACTGGTCTTGACGTCGACGGTCTTGGAACCGCTGCGTAACAGGACATGTTGCTTGCCTGACGAGTCGTGCAGCAAGAAGTACAGTTGCGTCTTGCCAGGACTGGTATTGATGAGTTCGCTCAGTTCCTGGACTATCTGGTCGTTCAGCAGGTCGGTGGTCAGCGAGATGGTAATCTTGTCGATGGCTTTCTCCTTGACAGTCTGCAATAGTTCGACATTGGTGACTTTCAGTTCCTTCTGGTCGCTAAAATGGAAACGCGGAGTCATCTTGCCTGTGATATACACAGCAGCGCCCTCGATGAATTTGCCGTTCAGGTTAAGCCAGTCTTCGCCAAAGAGCACCAGCTCGCCAGAACCTTCGAAGTCCTCGAGGGTAATGATGCCCCAGGGCTTGTTGTTCTTGCCAAAGCGCGACTGTATGCCTGTGACGATACCGCCCAGCGTGATGTCCTCACGGTCGAGAAGTGCCGCACCGCGTTCTGCCAATTCGGCACAACGGGCGTTGCAGAGGTTATCGAGCACGATTTTATATTCGTCCAACGGATGAGCGGAGAGGTAGATGCCCACCAGTTCGCGCTCCTTGTTCAGACGTTCGATGTCGCTCCAACGCACATCGGACTTGGGGATAGCCGGCGTCTGAATGGCAATGGCACCGAAATCGCCGAACAGCGAAGTCTGGGCCTGTTGTTTCTCGGCCTGATAGTTTTGTCCGAAGCGCATGATGGTATCGATGAACGTCTCGCCTTTGCTGTTTTGTACAAAGAAATCCTCGCGGCGAATGCCAAACGAATCGAAGCCACCGCTGAGAGCCAGCGATTCGAAGGCTTTGCGGTTGACCTGATTGAAATTGATGCGTTGCACGAAGTCGAAAATGTCCTTATACGGGCCGTTCTTCTCGCGCTCGTCAATGATGGATTGTGCTACACCATCGCCGATACCCTTGATGGCAGCCAGTCCGAAGCGGATTTCACCATGATGGTTCACACCGAACTTCTGGTATGACTCGTTGACGTCAGGACCCAGCGTGGCAATACCCATCGCCTTGCATTCGTCCATCAGTTTGGTAATTTCCGTAATCTGGTCGCGACGACGTGTCATAATGGCAGCCATGAATTCGGCAGGGTAGTTGGCCTTGAGATAGGCTGTCTGGTAAGCCACCCACGAGTAACATGCGGCATGCGACTTGTTGAAGGCGTAGGAGGCGAACTTCTCCCAGTCGGTCCATATCTTTTCCAGTATCTGTGGGTCGTGGCCGTTCTTCTTACCGCCCTCAATGAATTTGGGCTTCATGGCGTCGACGATATCTTTTTTCTTCTTACCCATCGCCTTACGCAGGGCATCACTCTCACCACGCGTGAAGTCTGCCAACTGACGCGAGAGCAACATCACCTGCTCCTGATAGACGGTAATGCCGTAGGTGTCCTTCAGATATTTCTCCATGCAGGGAATAGGGTAGGTGATAGGTTCCAGACCGTTCTTACGCTTGATGAAGTCGGGGATGTAATCCATAGGTCCCGGACGGTAGAGGGCATTCATGGCGATGAGGTCCTCAAATACCGTAGGATGCAACTCGCGCAGGTATTTCTGCATACCTGCCGACTCAAACTGGAAGGTGCCGATGGTGCCGCCTTTCTGGTAGAGTTCGAAGGTCTTGGGGTCGTCAATGGGTATGTGGTCCAGGTCGATGTCGATGCCACGGGTCTGCTTGATGATGGCGCAGGCCTCCTTCAGCTCCGACAGCGTCTTCAGTCCGAGGAAGTCCATCTTGATGAGGCCTGTCGACTCGATGACGTGGCCGTCGTACTGCGTGCAGTTGGTCTTGGTGTCCTTGAAGTCGGGGTCGTCGGCGGTAGAGACCGGTACCCAGTCGCTGATGGGGTCGCGGCAGATGATGAAGCCGCAGGCATGGATGCCCGTGCCGCGCACCGTTCCCTCCAGCATCTTGGCATACTTGATGGTGTTGCGCAGGGCAGGGTCGTTGGAAGCCTCGGCTTCGCGCAGCTCCGGCGTGCACTTGATGGCATTGGGCAAGTTCATCTTCAAGTCGTTGCCGGTCTGGGGGTCTTTCAACCTGTCGGGAATAGCCTTGCAAAGAGAGTTGACGATACTCAATGGCACCTTTTCCACGCGGGCCACATCCTTGATGGAGTTCTTAGTGGCCATTGTGGCATAGGTGATGATGTGGGCACAGTTCTCATGACCGTACTTGTCCATAACCCACTTCAGCACCTTGCCGCGGCCATCGTCGTCGAAATCGGTATCGATATCAGGCAACGAGATACGGTCTGGATTCAGGAAACGCTCAAACAGCAGGTCGTATTTCAACGGGTCTATCTTCGTGATTCCCAGACAGTAAGCGACAACGGAACCGGCAGCAGAACCACGTCCGGGACCTACCATTACGCCCAGCTCGTCGCGAGCGGAATTGATGAAGTCCTGCACGATAAGGAAGTAGCCCGGGAAACCCATCGTCTTCATGATGTGCAACTCGAAGCGCACACGGTCGTCGACCTCTTGAGGCAATGGCGTCCCATAGCGGCGGGCAGCACCTTCGTAGGCCAATTTGGCCAGGTAGTCGGCCTCGAACTTGATGCGGTACAGCTTGTCGTAACCACCCAGCTTCTTGATTTTCTTCTCACCTTCCTCCTGCGATAACGGGTTCTCCCCGTTTTCATCGCTGGTAAATTCCCTGAACAGGTCATCCTCCGAGAATTTCTGGCGCCATTGTTCCTCCGTTCCGAAATCCTCAGGAATGGGGAAGAATGGCATGATGGGGTCGTGGTCGATGCTGTAGATCTCTATCTTGTCTAATATCTCGAGGGTATTCGACAAGGCCTCAGGGACATCCTGGAAGATGTCGTTCATCTCCTCGCGGGTCTTAAACCACTCTTGCTTCGAATACAGCATTCGCGTGGGGTCGTCCAAGTCCTTCGACGTCGCCAGACACAACAGGTGGTCGTGGGCTTCCGCGTTCTCTTGGTCTACGAAGTGCGCATCATTGGTACAAACCAGTTTGATGCCGTATTCGTGGGCTAGTTCAATGAGCACCTTATTAGCCTGTTCCTGCATGGGGAACGTCTCGCGATTGGCACGGATGGTGGGGTCTTTCACCTCGTGGCGCTGCAACTCCAGATAGTAGTCGTCGCCAAATACACGTTTATGCCACTCAATGGCCTCGCGGGCACCGGCAATGTCGCCGTTCAATATCTTCTTGGGTACTTCGCCGGCAATACATGCCGAGCAGACAATGAGTCCCTCGTGGTATTTCTCCAAATCCTCGCGGTCGGTACGTGGACGCATATAGAAGCCGTCCACCCATGAACGACTTACCAGTTTGATGAGGTTCTTGTAGCCGGTATAGTTCTTGGCCAATACGATGAGGTGATAACCACCCTGATGTTTCTTGTCGTCTTTCAATAGTTTCGACCCGTATCGCGACACATACATTTCGCAACCGAAGATGGGTTTGAAGGGTTCCAGCCCCTCTTTCTTGCGTCCTTTGTTAATGCCGCCTACGTAATCGTGAAATTCCTTGATGCCAAACATATCGCCATGATCGGTAATGGCCATGCCTTTCATGCCGTTGCCGATGGCCTTGTCAACCAGCCGTTTGATGCTTGACTGACCGTCCAGGATGGAGTAATATGTATGTACATGCAAGTGTATGAAATCTTCCATAAAATGTGCAATATTTTCGCTTTTGAGCCTCAAAGTTACGGTAAAAAACCGAAATAACCAAAAAAATTATGAATAATGAATAATGAATTAAGAATTATTTTGTACCTTTGCAGACAAAAGTATGACATTTCATGGGAACAAGGATAAAAAAACTGAAGAAAATTCGTATCCATCGTGAGGGCACCAACGAACTTACGCTGAGCATGCTGGCCATCTTTGCTATAGGCTGTGTGCTTTGGTTTTTCGTCGAATCGCCTATACCTTTCTGGGCTTTTGTACTCATTTTTGGTGCAGCCTGGATGATGGCACTTAATTTCTACCGTTGCCCTATCCGTTATTACAATGGCGACACCGAGAAACTTGTGGTGGCACCTGCCGATGGTAAGATTGTGGTCGTCGAGGAAGCTGAGGAGAACGAGTATTTCCACGACAAACGCCTCATGATATCTATTTTCATGAGCCCGTTGAATGTTCATGCTAATTGGTTTCCTGTCGATGGTAAGGTGAAGTTCGTTCACCATCAGAACGGCAACTACCACAAGGCATGGTTGCCGAAGGCCAGCGAGGAGAACGAGCATGCCGACATCATGATTACGACTCCTGACGGTGAGGATATCCTTGTGCGCCAGATTGCTGGTGCGTTGGCTCGCCGCATTGTCACTTATGCCAAGGAAGGCGAAGAGTGCTACATCGACGAACATCTGGGCTTTATCAAACTGGGCTCGCGTGTCGATGTCTATCTGCCCTTGACCGCTAAGGCCTGTGTCACGATGGACCAACCTACTACCGGTGACCAAACAGTTATAGCAAAACTGGCATGAAGAAGCATATTCCAAATACAATCACTTGCCTGAATCTGATTTCGGGTTGTATAGCCACTTACTGGGCATTCCAAGGTGAATACAAGTTGGCATTGCTATTTATCATCATCGGTGCAGTATTTGATTTCTTCGATGGCATGTCGGCACGCTTGTTGCACGTCAGTTCGCCCATTGGCAAGGAACTCGACTCGCTGGCCGACGACATTACTTTTGGATTTGCACCATCAGCCATCGTATTCTGTAAACTTCAGGAACTTTCCCCGTTGTCAGATACTTTCCCCAGCAAGTGGATACCCTTCTTGGCATTTGTCATGGCGGCATTCTCGGCCTTGCGTTTGGCAAAGTTCAATCTCGACGAGCGTCAAGCAATGGGGTTCATCGGACTTCCCACTCCTGCCAATGCACTCTTCTGGGGTTCGCTCATTGTTGATTGTGGCGATTGGCTTACGACGCTGCCTCATGCTGCTTGGATCGTCCTTGCAGGTGTTTTTGTCAGTTGCTATTTGCTGGTCAGCGAGATTCCGATGTTTGCCCTCAAGTTCAAGACGTGGGGCTGGAAGGGTAATGAAACCAAGTATATATTCCTCATGACCTGCATTCCGCTGTTTCTGTTGTTGGGCGTCAGCGGGCTGGCGGCTATTATTGCGTGGTATGTCATACTCTCTTTGGTAGATGATTCGCATCGAAAGAAATAAATTGTAACTAATAACCTAAAATGAGATAAGCTTATGGCAATCCTTCTTTTTGTCTTTTTTCTCATCGTATTCATCTTGATGTTAGTGGGCAGTCGTATCCTGAAGAAGATCAAGGATACCAAGCGGGCTGTCGAGGAAGCTGCCAATCGTAAGGAACAACGCTACCGTAACGAAACGGGGCGCCAACGCCAGCAGTATAGTCAGCGTCCGCAACCTCAGCAGTCGTGCGCCGAAAGTACCAATGGTGACGAGAGCGCTCAGAGTGCCGAGCGGGTTCAACCTTCACAGAACGAAGAACAGAAAAACGCCCGTCACACTCAGACTGCAACGGGCGAAACCATTATCGACCACCATCACGAGACGCGCGAGAGCAAGAAGATTTTCGACGACTCCGATGGCGAATACGTAGAGTTTGAAGAGGCCTGAAACCTGAATCTTGAAACTTGAAACTTTAGTTGTGCACTAAGGTTCCAATCTCCTCGCCGTCCATCACTTTCTTCAAGTTTCCTACCACGTCCATATTGAACACGTAGATGGGCAGGTTGTTGTCCTGACACATGCAGATAGCCGTCAGGTCCATCACCTTCAGTCCTCGCGCGAGTACCTCTTTATATGTAATAGCGTCGAACTTTGTAGCCGTGGGGTCCTTCTCTGGGTCGGCGGTATAGACACCATCCACACGCGTTCCCTTCAGCATCACATCGGCCTCAATCTCGATACCACGCAACGATGAGCCCGTATCAGTAGTGAAGTAGGGAGAACCCGTACCTGCCGAGAAGATGCACACGTAACCCTGTTCCATTGCCTCGATAGCCTTCCACTTGGTGTAGAACTCGCCAATAGGCTCCATGCGGATAGCCGTCAGCACCTTGTTCTTTACACCCACGGCACCCAGCGCTGAGCTCAGTGCCAGCGAATTGATTACTGTAGCGCACATACCCATTTGGTCGCCTTTTACACGGTCGAAACCCTTCTGCGAACCGGACAGTCCGCGGAAGATATTTCCGCCTCCGATGACGATGCCGATTTGCACACCCATCTCACTCACTTCCTTAATCTGGCGCGCATAGTCGCTCAGACGCTCAGGGTCGATACCATAGCCTTGCTTACCCATCAGACTCTCACCCGAGAGTTTCAACAGAATTCTTTTAAATCTTGCCATAACTTTTTCGTTTTATATGATAAATTGTACTTCTTTAAATGCATACCGTCTTTCCTTGCCGTTGTCGTCATGCAACATCAGGTGTCCGTCGTCCTCCACCGTCACGATTTCCGCCATAAATGCGCCCTCCTTGTCGGCATAAGGATGATACCCCTTGCGACGGTAGAGCTTCGAGAGATACTGTTCGCGAATTTTAGAACCCAAGGTCCGTTCAAACGCCTCCAAAATCTCCTTCAGTAACGCTTCACGATCAGTCTCGTGCTCACAAATCTGCCACATCGATACCGGATTGGGTGCGTTGCTCTTAAATATGCGCTGGTTCACGTTCAGCCCAACACCAATGATGCTCTCCATGATGATGCTGCCCTTCAGCGTGTTTTCTATCAGAATACCGCCAATTTTGCCGTTGCGCCAATAGATGTCGTTCGGCCACTTGATGCTCACATCACCGATGTATTGTTCCAACGCTTCGCAGATGGCCAGCGAGATAGCCATCGAGATATGAAATTGCTGCGTCGCAGGCAAATCCTTGGGATGAATCAGTATCGAGAACGTCAGGTTCTTTCCCCGTTCGCTCTCCCACTGGTTCGTCCCGCAACCGCGACCCGCCGTCTGGTACTCCGCCCAAACCACCATATTGGCATCGGACCGTTCGTCCGTTGCTAAATATTTTTGCAGCCACCGATTCGTCGAATCCGTTTCGTCAATATGTACGATTTTCCAATTCACATTGCAAAGTTACGAAATATTTTGTAACTATGACTGCGTCGATGTTACTTTTCTTTCGGAAATGCTCAAATTTATTTGGTATTTCGCTCACTTATTCGTAACTTTGCAAACATGGAACAAGAAAATAAAGACGAAATCTATATGCGTAAGGCCTTGGCTGAGGCACAGCAGGCCTTCGAAGAGGGCGAAATACCCATTGGTGCCGTTGTGGTTTGTCAGGACCGCATTATTGCGCGGGCACATAACCTTACTGAGATGCTCAATGACGTCACAGCCCATGCCGAGATGCAGGCTATTACTATGGCAGCCAACGAGTTAGGCGGAAAATACCTCACCGACTGCACCCTCTACGTCACCGTCGAACCCTGTACCATGTGTGCCGGAGCTCTCGGATGGAGTCAGATTCCCCGCGTCGTCTATGGCTGTCGCGACCCCAAGCGTGGCTACTCCGATTTCGCCCCCCACGCCCTTCATCCCCGTTGTACTGTTACCGCCGGCGTCCTTGAAGAGGAATGCCGCCAGCTTATGCAACTGTTCTTCAAGGAAAAACGATAAAGACTTTTTATGTTAACTTTTTGGCGTTTCTTTTGTTAAGTGAAAAAAAATAAGTACCTTTGCAAAAGATTTACGCTTATGGAGAATAAACAAGCCACATTAGAACTGGGTACGAAGCCCGTGGGCAAACTGCTGACACAGTATGCGTTGCCCGCTATTGTGGCTATGACGGCTTCCAGTCTGTATAACATCATCGACCGTGCTTTCATCGGACAGGTGGTGGGTCCCGAGGCCATTGCCGGTTTGGGCATCACGTTTCCGTTTATGAACCTGAGCGCTGCATTTGGTGCGGCAGTGGGTGTGGGCGCGTCGACGTGTATCAGCGTAAAACTGGGTCAGCGCGACTACAAGCGTGCACAGTTGCTATTGGGCAACACGGTGACGCTGAACCTGATTATCGGTTTCCTCTTTATGGTGGTCTGTCTGGTATTCCTGGAACCCATCCTGCGGTTCTTCGGTGCCAGCGACGCTACATTGCCCTACGCCAAGGAGTTTATGACCGTCATTCTATTGGGCAACATGGTGACACACATGTATTTCGGCATGAATGCGGTACTGCGTGCAGCAGGCAAGCCCAAACACGCCATGTATGCCACACTGTTTACCGTGGTTTGTAACATTGTGCTTATCGTGGCCTTTGTATGGTGGTTCCGATGGGGCATCCGTGGTGCAGCGCTGGCTACCATCATGTCGCAGTCGCTGGCATTGTGCTGGCAGATGTGGCTGTTCTCGGACAAGAACGAAATACTGCACTTGCGGAGGGGGATTTACCGCCTGCGAGGCTATTTGGTGAGGAATATCGTCGCCATCGGCATATCGCCGTTCCTGATGCAGACCACGTCGTGTGTCATCGTTATCTTCATGAATAACCAGTTTGTGCGCTATGGTGGTGACATGGCCGTTGGCGCCTACTCGATAGCCAACTCGATGGTCATGGTGTTCTTTATGTTCGTTATGGGCATGATTCAGGGTATGCAACCCATCGTGGGCTACAACTACGGTGCCGAGAAGTTCGACCGTATGTTCCGCTGCCTATGGCTCACTATCGCCTGCTCCACCGCCATCCTGCTGGTGGGGTGGGGACTCTCGATGGCTTTCCCACGACAGATTGCCCGTATTTTTACCACTGACGAGACGCTACTTGAATTGTCGGCACGGGGTATCGTGATAGACATGATGGTGTTCTTCGTCGTAGGCTCGCAGGCTGTCATCACCAATTTCTTCCAATGTTTGGGAAAGGTGAAAATATCGATATTCCTATCGCTGTCCCGACAGTTGATACTCTTGTTGCCGATGGCCTATGTGTTCCCGATGTTCTGGGGGCTGGATGGCGTCTGGTATTCGATGCCGGTGTCCGACTTTGGTTCGTTTGCTATGACCATCCCGATACTGATGTGGTATATGAAGAAGTTAAGAAGTAAGGAAGTTAGAGAAGTTAGGAATTAAGAATGGAAACAAATAAACATATCATCATTTGTGTTGGTCGGCAGTTGGGTAGTGGCGGCCACGATATTGCACGCATGCTGGCACTGGACTTCGGTGCCAAGTATTACGACCACGAACTGCTGGATCTGGCCGCAAAAGAGAGCGGCTATTCGGAGAAATTCTTCGAAAAGCACGACGAGCGGCGCGGTATTTTCCGTTCGCTCTTCCACATGCATTCTGCTGCGGTTCCCGACGAAAATCTCTATTTGAACGGTTTTTCGCAGGATAGCTTGTTTAAGTTTCAAAGCGACGCCATCCTAAAGGCTGCCGACGAAGGTTCCTGCGTGTTCGTTGGACGCTGTGCCGACTATGTGTTGCGCGAACGCAAGGACGTGGTAAGCGTATTCATCTCTGCCTCGAAGCGTTTCCGTATCGACCAGATTATGGCCAAACAGCATTTGGACGTGCCTGCCGCCAATAAGTTCATCAAGCAGCATGAATCGCAACGTGCCTCTTACTACAACTACTATACGGGCAAGAAGTGGGGTGCAGCTGAGAGCTACGACCTCTGCATCGACGCTAGTGTGTTGGGGCTGCAGGCCACGGAAAAAATCATTGCTGGCTTCATTCGTAAACGTTTCGAACTATGAAAAGAATAGGGATTATCAGCGATACGCATAGCTATTGGGACGAGAAATACCTGCATTATTTCGAACCCTGCGACGAGATCTGGCACGCCGGTGATATCGGAAGTGTAGAGGTGGCAGAGAAACTGGCGGCATTCCGACCGTTGCGTGCGGTCTGCGGCAATTGTGACGGCGGTGACCTGCGGCTGATGTATCGCGAACTAAATCGTTTTAAGATAGAGGATGTCGACGTGCTCATCAAACACATCGGTGGCTATCCTGGCAACTACGACTACAGCGTTCGTGGCATGCTCTATGCCAATCCGCCTCAGTTGTTCGTGGCGGGTCATAGTCATATTTTGAAAGTGCAGTTTGACAAGACGTTGAATATGCTGCACATCAATCCCGGTGCGGCAGGTTTGCAAGGTTGGCATAAGGAACGCACGTTGATAAGATTGACCATTGAGGGCAATAAATTCGGTGATTGTGAAGTTATAACATTAGGAAAACATTAAAAATATAGCTATATGAAACGTACAATCGTTATTACTGGTGGCGCAGGCTTTATTGGAAGCCATGTGGTGCGCCTGTTTGTGAACAAGTATCCCGAGTACCATATCATCAACCTCGATAAGTTGACGTATGCTGGCAATCTCGCGAACCTGAAGGACGTGGAGAACAAGCCCAACTACGAGTTTGTAAAAATGGACATCTGCGACTTTGACGCATTTTACAAGCTGATGCAGGACAAGAAGGTGGACGGTATCATCCACTTGGCTGCTGAATCGCATGTAGACCGTTCTATTAAGGATCCGTTTACGTTTGCCAAGACTAACGTGATGGGTACGTTGTCGCTGCTACAGGCTGCAAAGCTCTATTGGGAGTCGCTGCCAGAGCGTTATGAGGGTAAGCGCTTCTATCACATCTCGACGGACGAGGTGTATGGTGCACTGGAACTGACACACCCTGAGGGTATCGAACCACCGTTCACGACGACTGCGTCTAGTGCTGAGCATCATTTGGCATACGGTGACAAGTTTTTCTTGGAAACGACGAAGTACAACCCGCACTCACCATATAGTGCTGCGAAGGCTTCTTCAGACCACTTCGTCCGTGCTTATCACGACACCTACGGCATGCCCGTCATCGTGACGAACTGCTCGAACAACTATGGCCCTTATCAGTTCCCAGAGAAACTGATTCCTCTTTTCATCAACAACATCCGTCACCGCAAACCATTGCCCGTCTATGGCAAGGGCGAGAACGTGCGCGACTGGCTGTTCGTAGAGGACCATGCCCGTGCTATCGACTTGATTTTCCATCAGGGTATGATTGCCGAGACATACAACATCGGTGGCTTCAACGAGTGGAAGAATATCGATATCATCAAAGTGGTTATCAAAACCGTCGACCGTCTGCTGGGACGCAAGGAAGGAGAGGACATGAATCTCATCACATTCGTTACCGACCGTGCCGGACATGATTTGCGCTATGCTATCGATAGCTCGAAACTCCAAAAAGAACTGGGCTGGGAGCCTTCACTGCAGTTCGAGGAAGGAATAGAAAAAACCGTCCGTTGGTATCTCGATAACCAGGAGTGGCTCGACAACGTCACCTCTGGCGACTACCAGAAGTATTACGATAACATGTATAAAAACAGATAGGCTTCTTTTATGAAAAAGATATTGCTTTTAGGCTCAGGTGAACTGGGCAAGGAGTTTGTGATTGCCGCCATGAGGGCTGGTCAGTATGTGATTGCCTGTGACCGTTACGATAACGCGCCGGCCATGCAGGTGGCCGACGAGCGCGAGGTGTTCTCGATGCTTGATGGTGATGCTCTCGAAGCCGTGGTGAAAAAACACCAGCCCGACATCATCGTGCCGGAGATTGAGGCTATCCGTACCGAGCGTTTGTTCAAGTTCGAGGAGCAAGGCATCCAGGTGGTACCCTCGGCACGTGCCGTCAACTACACAATGAACCGTCGTGCCATCCGCGATCTGGCTGCCAAGGAACTGGGCCTCCGCACGGCTAAGTACTTTTACGCCAAGACATTCGATGAGTTCAAGGCTGCTGCTGACGAGATTGGATTTCCTTGTGTCGTAAAGCCATTGATGTCTTCTTCAGGTCATGGTCAGAGCTACGTCCACAACGATGGAGAGCTGGAGCAGGCATTTCGTGAGGCGATGGAAGGCTCGCGTGGCGACGTGAAGGAAGTCATTATCGAGGAGTTCATCGATTTCGATTCTGAGTTCACCCTCCTCACCGTAACCCAGCAGCACGGCTGGCCCACACTGTTCTGCCCCCCAATTGGTCATGTGCAGAAAAGCGGCGACTATCGCGAGTCGTGGCAGCCGTATAAGATTAGTGATGAGGCTCTGAAGCAGGCGCAGATGATGGCCGACAAGGTGACAAAGGCACTAACGGGTGCTGGCATCTGGGGCGTTGAGTTCTTCCTGACGAAACAGGGTGAGGTTATCTTCTCTGAACTGTCGCCGCGTCCACACGACACGGGTATGGTAACGTTGGGTCATACCACCAATCTTTCGGAATTTGAACTTCATTTCCGTGCCGTCATGGGGCTGCCCATTGCCGGCATCCATCTGGAGCATGCAGGAGCATCGGCCGTTATTCTGTCCCCGAAGGAAGCCTCCACACCCGTCGACCGTTCGCTGCTCGACTACAACTTCGTCGATGCCCTCAAAGAAGACCGCACGCGCATCCGCATCTTCGGCAAACCCGAAGCTCACAAAGGTCGCCGTATGGGTGTCGTGCTCTGCTACGGTGAGGTGGGCGACGATGTGAATGCCCTCCGCGACAAGGCTAAGCGACTGGCAAAGACCGTCCTCGGTACTGACCCATACACCAAGTTCGAACACTAAAGCCCTGTACCATGCGGTTTTGCCGCATGGAAAAGCGAAAAAAGTATGAAAGCAAGACTCATTGACCTTCCGAAAATTGTTGACCCACGGGGCAATCTGACAGTTGCCGAACAGAGCAAAAACATCCCGTTCGACATTGCCCGTGTCTACTGGACCTACGACGTGCCTTCTGGTGAGCGACGTGGTGGTCATGCCCATCGTACCTGTGAGGAAATCGTGATTGCTGTCAGTGGTTCGTTTGATGTCACCGTTGATGATGGTCGTGGGGGTAAGGAAATCTATCATCTAAACCATCCTTATCAGGGTTTGTACATCGGTACAGGGGTTTGGCGCACACTGGAGGACTTCAGTAGCGGTGCCGTGTGTCTGGTACTGGCCTCGGAATTGTTCGATGAGGACGAGTACATATACGAGTATGATGAATTCCAGGATTGGGTAAAACGCAATGATTGATATCGTCAGATATACTCCGGATAGAGCAGAAGAGTGGGATGCCTTTGTGAGGCACTCCAAGAATGCTACGTTCCTGTTTTATCGGGGATACATGGACTATCATGCCGATAGATTTGCTGATTATTCGTTGATGTTTTATGATAAAGGCAGACTATGTGCCTTGTTGCCTGCCAATCGTAAGGGTGATGTCTTGCAGTCACATGCGGGACTGACCTATGGTGGCTTGCTGATGGATGCGAAGACGACGGCTGCCGCTACCGTCACGCTGTTTGCCGAACTGAACGACTATCTGCGCAGTCAGGGCTTCCGGCGGGTGCTATATAAGTGCATTCCCTGGATTTACCACCAGATGGCTGCCGAAGAGGACCTCTATGCCATCTGCCGCACCAGCGATGCCCGTTTGCAGGAACGCGACCTGGGTACCTGTATCATTCAGCGTACCGCCATTCGTTGGGAGCGTGTCCGACGCCGTGCACTGAAACGTGCCCAAGAGGCTGGCCTGACGGTGGAGCGTTCGACCGATTATGCAGGATTCTGGCAGGTGCTCAATGACAATCTTCGCACGAAGTATGATTCGAAGCCCGTCCATACGCTCGACGAGATTTTGTTGCTCGCCTCGCGTTTCCCTGATAATATCGTGTTGTATCTTGCAAAGCAAGGTGGCGAAATCCTTGCGGGTATGGTCATCTATGTCTCCGCACAGGTCGTGCGGGCACAATACAGTTCGGCTACTCCGCTTGGCAAACAACTGGGGGCTATCGACATTCTTTACGACCGTATCATCTGTCATGATTACATCGACTGGCCCTACTTCGAGTTCGGTACGAGCGCCGAGCCTGACAGCAACGCCATTCTTGAACCTCTTGTTTTCCAGAAGGAGGGATTCGGTGGACGAGGCATTGTTTTTGACCGTTATGAATGGGACCTATGAAATATTTAGACCTGAAACGGATTAACGAACCTTATGTGCATGCTGCCGACGAGGTGCTGCAGAGCGGTTGGTATCTACGTGGTGAAGCTACGCAGCGTTTCGAACAGCACTATGCAGAATATATAGGTACTAAACACTGTGTAGGTTGTGCAAATGGACTAGATGCTTTGACATTGATACTGCGTGCATACAAGGAATTGGGTGTTATGAAGGATGGTGACGAGGTTATTGTTCCGGCAAATACTTATATTGCTTCTATCCTTGCCATTACTGAAAATCGCCTTACTCCTGTTCTTGTTGAACCCGATATCAACACGCTCCAGATTGACGATATGCTCATCGAACAGGCCATTACTCCACGTACCCGTGCTATCATGATAGTCCATCTCTACGGTCGCTGTGCCTATACCGATAGGATAGGGGAGATTTGCGCCCAGTATGGTCTGAAACTTATTGAGGACAATGCTCAAGCCCATGGCTGTCGTGCCACGACTCCCGACGGTTTTCCGTCGGGCAAGACCGGCTCCTTGGGTGATGCTGCCGCTCACTCTTTCTACCCCACGAAAAATCTCGGCGCCTTCGGAGATGCTGGTGCTGTGACCACTGATGACGACGAAGTCGCTGCCCTCATCCGTGCTTTGGGTAATTATGGTTCTGCTCGCCACTACGTCTTCGACCACATCGGCTGTAATAGTCGTATCGATGAACTGCAGGCCGCCATCCTTGATGCCAAATTGCATGACCTTGACGCCGGCAACGCCCGTCGTCGCGAGATCGCCTCTCTATATATAAATAACGTGAAGAATCCTGCTATCACGATTCCGCAGTCCGGCCGCGATAGTGTATGGCACATCTTCCCTGTGTTGTGTGAGCGTCGTGACGAACTACAACGCTACTTGGCTGACAACGACGTAGGGACGGAGATTCACTATCCCATTCCGCCGCATAAACAGAAATGCTACCCAGAATGGAATACTCATGAATTTCCTATTACTGAAAGAATTCATGTTCAGGAACTCTCCATCCCCTGTAATCAGGCGCTGGCAGACAACGATGTCACGCGTATCATAAATCTCCTCAATACTTTTAATAAATAACAATCATGCGGTTATGATAGTTAAAGATTGTTTAAAAGACTTAGTTTTTGCGAAATAATTTGGTTTATAAAATAAACTACTTTATCTTTGCACTATGATTCGAACACAATAGGTCAAAACCGTACCTTCTGCAGGGGTGGGGTTGAGGCCAAAAGAGAAAACGTCAACTTAATCAGTAACAACTAAAAAACAGAAAATAATCATGGAAGAAAACAGCAATATGACTGCCGAGCGCAGTCTTGAAATCATCACGAAACAGATAGAACAGAGTCGCCGTGTTGTCTCTAAAACCACAGGTCAGTCGCTCTACATCTCAGGAATATGTATTATGTGTACAGCCGTTCTGGTCGCTGTCATCAACATTGTTACGATGAGTCAGGGAATGATAGGTATAGGTCATTTGCTCTGGTTTGCCCTGCCAGTTGTCATCTGGCTGCTCTCGCGTAAATATATTAAGGATCGCGAACATACACCCGTGAGTCTTGTTAGCTCGATGATTGCCAAAACGTGGATAACGTTTGGTTATTTCGGCATCGGATTCTTTGTCATCGCCCTTATTTGGAGTATATTAGCACCACGCCTTTTGACGCCAAGCGAATATGTGGCCTCACAGATTAGGGTTGCACCAGTCATTGTGCTGATGATGGGAATGGCTATCACAATAACGGGACACATTCTGAAACAGCGTTGGTTGGTAACGTTCGGCATTGTGGCTGGCTTGTTTTGCTTCGCGTGGGAACATTTCCATATTGGAGAGGGTATTGTGGTGAGGACCTTCATATCAGATGGATCATCCTATAGTTTAACAGCTGCCGCCGTCAATGCCTCGCTGCCTTGCATCACCATCTTTATATTCGCACTTGTCGGTCTGTTGCTCCCAGGAATGATGCTTAAAAACCAGAGTCTATGATGTTTCCAACGTTAGATCCATTGCTGCACTCTGAATTGCGATTGGCGGTAATGTCGCTGCTTGTGAGTGCCGAGGATGCTGAATTCCCGTATATCAAGGAGCAGACGGGAGCTACAGCAGGCAACCTCAGTGTGCAAGTCGACAAACTCTCGGCGGCTGGCTACATCGAAGTTGAAAAGACCTTTAAAGGTAAGAAACCCTGTACTATCTGCCGTATTACCCCCATAGGCTTAAAAGCCTTCGAGGACTATGTGACAGCTCTGAAAAGTTATCTTATGGTGAAATGAAGTAAAAATGTGTGCACAGCGGAGTTTGAATGAAGTGACCGCTGTGCACTTTCTTTATTCGTCCAGCAACAGCACCGTGGCTGAGCGGGCTGCCTGTGCTCCCATGACCAACACCTGCGCGATGTCAGCGGTTTTCGACGGTCCGCTAATAAAAGTGCCGTATCCGTAGTCATTCATTTCTATCCGCTTATACGCCTCGTGCATATTGTTGACAATCTGTTTTTTGTCAAGCAGGATAACCAGATTCTCGCTGATAAACATGACAGCCTTTTCCTTCATCTGCTGGGGAATCCAGACACAGGCGTTCTCGGCAACACCGAAAATGCCGCGGACTACGCCGACATCGGTGCCGTTCAGGTCGCGGGCGCGACCAACGTCGTCGGGATTACGCGTTGCAATGGTAATCTCGGGCAGGTTCGAAGCAATCTCCTTGGCATCGGGATAGAGCTCGCGAATAAGTTCATTGATATCGCGACCTTTCTCCACCTCGATGGCGTTGCCGCCTACGCTCTTCGTCATGTTCATAAACTGCAACAGTGGGTCGGGGTATTTGACGGCCGCAATGTCGCTGAGGTCGGGCATGTCGAACTTCTCGTGCACGTTCGCCCTATACTTCTTTAATATATCTTCTTTGCTACTCATTTTTCTATCTCCTTAATCATTTCGTGGAACGGTTTCTTGGGGAATTCCATCATCTTGTGACCCTCAGCCCATGGGTTGAGGCTACAGTTGAGGAGCGGTGAGGGGATGTAGTTGGCCCAATGGGCAAGACCCGTACCTAAGTTATAGAGGCCGTGTGAACCATACACCATCGACATACCCTTACACATCATTTTCTTTTGCGGATTGGCGGTACCAAAGTCATCGAGTTGCTGGCGCCATTGGTATATCTGGTCACCGAGATTCAACTTGACTGGGCAGACTGTCTGGCATGAGAGGCACAGTGTGCAGGCGCTGACGTTCCCGCTATGTTTCTGCGGGTCGCGCAACATACCGAGGTTGATACCAATAGGGCCAGGAATGAAATACGAGTACGAATAGCCACCGCTCCTGCGATACACGGGACAGGTATTCATGCACGATCCGCAACGGATGCATTTCAGCGACTCCCAATGCTCTGGATTGGCAATCCACTCACTTCGACCGTTGTCCACGAGCACGATGTGCATATGATGGGCCGTCGGACGGGCCTTGCGGAAATGGCTTGTATACGTTGTTGTTGGCTGACCGGTTCCCGCACGACAGAGCATACGCTGGAATACGGCGAGGCACTCGTAGTTGGGGATAATTTTTTCCAACCCGATAGCAGCGATGTGCAACTTCGGACAACTCGTGCTCATGTCGGCATTGCCCTCGTTGGTACACACCACGATGTCACCGGTCTCGGCAATACCGAAGTTGGCCCCCGTCATACCCGCGTCAGCTGTTAGGAATTCATTGCGCAACGATAGTCGGGCGCGGTATGTCAGGTACGTTGGGTCGTGGTTGCCCTTCTCATTCGAGATGCCCTTTTCTTCGAACAACTCACCCACGTCGTCGTGGTTCAGGTGGATAGCTGGCATGACGATGTGACTCGGTGCCTGCCCTTTTAACTGGATAATGCGTTCGCCCAAGTCTGTTTCTACCACCTCAATGCCGTGCGCTTCGAGGTACGGATTCATGCCACACTCCTCGGTCAGCATTGATTTCGACTTCACCATCTTCTTGACGTTATGGTTCTTCAAAATGCCATAGACAATCTCGTTGAACTCCTGTGCGTCTTTGGCCCAGTGCACCTCCACACCATTCTTCTCGGCTGCGGTAGCAAACTGGTCGAGATATTCGTCCAGATGCGTGATGGTGTGGCGCTTGATCTGTGACGCCTTCTCACGCAGCTGCTCCCACTCGTCAAGTCCGTAGGCCATGTTGTCACGTTTCGAACGGACGGCCCAGAACGTGGCATCGTGCCAGTGGGCATATTGTTGGTTCTTCAGGAACTCCTTGGCGGCTTTGCTATGTTGTGTTGACATATTTTTCTTTATTACGTTATACCGTTATTTCGATTATAGGCCTGCAGCGAGAATCTCGACGACGTGCTTGAACTGGATGTTGAGGCCCTGTTTCTTAGCGACGCCCGCCATGTGCATCAGACACGAGCAGTCGGGACCTGTAACGTACTCTGCACCAGTCTGGATATGTCGTTCTACCTTGTCCTTACCCATCTGTGCCGACACGGCCGTTTCCTCGACAGAGAACATGCCACCGAAACCACAGCACTCGTCAGGACGTTCAGGCTCGACGATATCGATGCCGTCAACTAACTGAAGCAGATTCTTAATCTTGTTGAACTTCGCTACATGTTGCTCAGAAGGGGAGGAGAGACCTAACTCTCGTACCCCATGACACGAGTTGTGCAACGAGACCTTATGTGGGAATGTACCCAAGCGACGGTCTACCTTTACCACGTCGTGCAGAAACTCCACCACATCCATGCAGCGCTTGGCCGTTTCGCACTCATGGTTCAAGAGTCGCGGATAATTCAGACGGATGAATGCCGTACATGACACACTGGGGGCTACTACATAGTCGAAGTCCTTGAATTTCTCCTCAAACTTCTCTGCCAGAGGAATGGCTTGTTTCTCGAATCCCGCGTTGGCCATCGGTTGACCGCAGCAGGTCTGCTTTTCTGGGTATGTCACGTCGAGTCCGAGGTGCTTTAGCAACTTCCACGTCGCCATGCCCACTTCCGGATACACGGCGTCGACGTAACAGGGAATGAATAATCCGACTTTCATATTGTTTCTTTCTTTTTTCGTTATTACGTTATAACACAATTCCGATATAACGACTAAATCACGTGCAACCCCAGGAACACCATCAATCCGTTCATCAATATCCAGAAGATGGCAAACGGCATGGTCTTGCGCATGATGTCACCGTCCTGACCCTCCATGTCACAGGCTGCCGTAGCGATAGCTATCGACTGCGGTGACAGTAGCTTGCCGCCCTCCGACCCTGCACAGTTTGCAGCGGCGAGCCAGTTGGTCTCACTACCTGTGACACCGAAGAACGTGCCCTGGTTCACCAGTCCGAGGTCGCTGGCAGCTGTGGCTTGCAGCTTGCCAAAGAGGATGTTCGCATTGGTGGCACTTCCGGTGACGAACGTGCCGATGCTACCGATGAGCGGGGCGAAGAACGGGAAGGCAGCGCCGGTAAGCAGTACGAGACCCTTGGCAATATCGTTAGTCATGCCGGTGTTGTTCATCAGCATCGCCATAGCCACCAGACAGCAGATGGTGACGACGGTCTTCTGTAAATTCAGCGTGGTCTTCGCCAATAACTTCATCAGTTTGCCAAACGACATTCCCTGAATCAAACCGCCAATGACGGCACCGAGGAAAATCATCAGACCGGCGTTCGACAACCATCCGAACTTAAAGGTGTTTCCGATGACGGGGATGTCGAACTTTGTGACTAGCGTGGAATTCAGAAATTCATTGACGGGTGGCACAATCTTGCTCGATATCAGAATAAAGAAGATGATGAGACCGTACACGCTCCAAGCCTTCAGCGTCTTGGCGACACCGAACTTTTTCTTCTCTATGTGCACGGTGTCCTTTTCGGCTTCGTGACGCAGGAACAACTTGTTATACAATAGCATGGCAGCGATAGCGGCTACTGAACCAAGGATAGCAGGGGTCTCAGGACCAATAAAATGAGCGCAGCAGAACTGTACGACGATAGAACAGGTGCCTACGAACAATGCAATAGTTAGGTTCTTGATAATCTTCGTCTTGTCGGTCATCATCAGAATGAGGAACGGCGTGATGAAGAACATCAGCGAGAGCTGTAATATAATAAAGGTGGCGACCTCACACAATTCCTCAGGTGTCGCCGTGCCACTGGCAGCAACCTGGTTGGCAAGTGTGGTGGCAGGTAGGCCTACTGCACCGAAACCTACGGCAACGGTATTAGCTACCAGACAGATGACAGCGGAGAACATTGGCTTGAAGCCCAGTCCAATGAGGATGGCGGCTGGGATGGCTACAGCGGTACCAAAACCGGCCATGCCTTCGAGCACACCGCCAAGTCCCCACGTCAACAGCAGCACCAACAGACCCTTGTCAGACGTCATCTGGATGAACTGCGTCTTGATTGTCTCAATCTCCTTCGTCTCACAAAGAATGTTGTAACTGAAGATGGCACAAATGATAATTAGGATAATCGGGAAACATGCCTTGAGGAACCCTTCGACCACCGACCATAGCGTGATGCCGTAAATAGAGGTCTCAGCGAACTTTTCGGGAACGATGCCCATATTCGGCACGGCGAATAGGGCGAGGAGAATTGTTACGACCAGAGTGATGATGGCACTCCTATAGCCAGACACTTTAAAACCCATCATCAGTACGATGAGCAATACGATTGGGATGACGGAAATTAATGCTGTCATAGAATTTCTAGTTATTTTGCGATTAGTTATTATATAAGTTTCCGCAAATATACGAAATATTTCCCGAATACGTGGAAAGAATTTAGTTAAAAATCAAAAATTAGGGACGATTTGCGGCACACAATTCTTGATTTCTAAAGGGATGGCCTCCGTTGTGACCGTTTCCGCAGTGATTTTTAGTCGTACGAGACACGCCTTTGTGTTTTCAGGTTTCGATTGGTCGAAGATGAAGTTTCCGATGCTGTAAAACACGCTGTGGCCGTTGATGTCCTCGACGTCCTGCAAAGTGTGCGTGTGATGACACACCAACACGTCGGCACCAGCACGGATAATTTGACGCGCGTCCCACCGTTGGCTGTTGACGGGATGCATGGTATGCTCACCGCCCCAGTGCAACGACACGATGATGACGGCGGTGGAATCGGCTTTGCGTAAACGGTGGACGCGATTCAAAAGTGAGTCCATCGGTTCTTGGCTGACACATGGCTTGTCGGGTAAATACGCATAGTTCTCTAATGCCAGGCGCAACGATGGTACTAACCAGACATTCCTTGGTGTTCTGCTTAATAGCACGGGTTCCGCGGCCTCGGTCATATTTGCTCCTGCCCCGATGGCCGTTATGCCCGTATTGATGATGTTTTGTCTTGTATCTATCAGCCCTTCGCGGCCTTGGTCGATGCTGTGGTTATTGGCTAAATTCAGATGTGTGATACCATGTCTTTTCAACGCCTCTAACCACTCGGGTTCACCGCGGAAAATGTATAGTTTCTGAACTGGTGACTGAATCTTCGTTGCGGGACATTCGAGATTACCGACGACGACTTGTGCCGAGCGAAACACGGAGTCGACACCCTCCGTGAAGAGGTGGTCGACTCCATGTTTATCAATCACACGGCGCACCCCACGGTCGAGCAGGATGTCGCCGGTGAATACAACGTTGAGCGTGTCGGCATGGCACACCGACGCCACAATGCTAACAGCCAGAAGAATAAAATACTTCCTCATTCGGTTCCGGCATCTTTTTCAGCGGCACGACGATGTCCTTCATCCATTCGGGAACGCCCTTGCGAGGGTTCTTCTCCAACTGCTTCTGCCATTCTTCATCTGTGAGGCGTGGCTCATCAATGGGCTGGATGAATTCACGATAGCTCAGCACGGCGCCGCGTGTCAAATATAGATAGCCGCCCATCTCCACTACGACATAGATTTCGTCAGCATCGCCTACAGCCTCGAAGAGAATGCTCTTCGCGTCGTTGTTGTCGGCATTGGCAGTGTAAACGTCAGCAACAATAGCAACTTTCTTGTCCGCACCCTGCACGTCGGCCCAACCATACAATTCTTGGTTAGGCATACGCAACAGGTCGAGGGATATATTCTCGAACGTAGCACCAATATAACCTATTTGGTCGTACTCCTCGTCGCTGAGGCTTTTCCCTGCCAATTCTTTCTCACTGACGCGTAATAGGAATGTCACCTCTTCGTTCATGCGCTCTGTGATACCCTTGATCTTCTCGGTCATCATGTCTTCGTCGTTCAGCAACTTTGCTGTGCTTTTCAGCAGTTCGATGGCTTTTTTCCAGAACTTCACATTCGGCTCGACATAGCCCTTTACCAGAGGCTCGGGGGGACCGCCACCACCACATTCGGCACCCATGGGTTGCTTGGCATACAGGATGGCGTCATGTTTTAGTTCGGCCCACGACGCGAGGGCGGCATTCAAGTCCTTCTTGCTCCACGCCGGATTCACCATGAAGTACGGTGCGTTGTCGTCTTTGTTGTCGTTCAGTACTTTCAGCGTCTGCATCCACTGGGTGATGATGGTCTCCGTCCAGTCAATCTCACCCATGCGTTTCTTCATCTTCTCCAGTGTCGGCAACAGCGGTTTCCATGCTGTCTGCTCGTCCTTTAGGATTTGTTCTGCAGCTGCAACGCCCATGGCAGCCATGAAGTCCACTCCCTTTGGTGTCGCGCGCTGGGGTGGGTTGTTCTCGTAGTCCACCATCTCCTGCAAGACTTCTGCATCAGGTTGGTAACGCTGCGGCATGACGTTGATCTTGTTGTGGCTCGTCTTCTCATACTTCGGACGAATACGGGTCTGCTTGTTACCAATCTCGTTCAACTTCGCCGTAATCTTCGCGATGGCGTCATCGTTGTGCATGAGGTCCTCCATCTGCAAACCGCTCTTCTCGACTTCGGCCATTACCTGCGGCAGACTCAAATTGTCCGATTCGCCCATCAGGAACGTGATAAACTTGTTCAAGCGGTCGTAGTTCTTCTTTGCACTACTATTCAGTTTCAGAGCGCAGGCCTGCTGAATGGCAGCGAGCACCTCGTCGTTGTGGTTCGTACCAAATGGTACGCTCTGCAACCACATCATACCGCGGAAATACCGCTGGAGCTTTTCACTTCGTGTATAATGTCCGCGTGGTCGGAAGAGACTATAACTGAAAAGGATATCCTTGTAGTCTTGCATAAAATTGCTGGGAGCATCGACGGCGTTCATTACCTTCTCGACTTCCTCTACGTCGATGTCGCCCTTCTCCCGTGCAAAGATGTAATCGCCCGTGAACAGCTTGTAGGCAATGTTATAGAACGCTGCATTATGATGCGCCACGGCGTTGATCTTCTCGTCGAAACCCGACCAGCGCTCCATATTGTACAACATCTCGTGCATGTCGCGACAGAATCGTATCATCATCGGCAGCAATTTGTTTTCCTCCACCTCGCGTAGCATGCAATCAATATACAAATGGTACAGCTGCAGATACAGGTCGGTGGTTACGAAACTCGGGAAGTCTCTGTAGTCGTTCTGCTCGTACACGTGGAACAACTGCGAGTGGTTTGACGGCACGATGGCGAACCCTTCTTCAGCGAGTTTCTGACACAGCGTCGTGTCGAAGTCCTTCAACTGCGTCGGATTCAGCAGATTCACCATGTTCACGCGCAAACCTTCTTCCACCGCGAAGTTCTGCTTCTTCAACTCGTCCTCGCGTTCTTTCAGGCGTTTCATGAATGCCGTTTCCTGCTCGTTATACGTCACCAGTTTCTGTTCGTCGATGGCTCGCATGTAGGCATCGCGCCAACTCTCGTTGTCCTTGCTCTCGAAGGGTTGCATCCTTGCGTCGAGATCGTACATCAGCGAGTCGTACCACGTAGTACTCTCGAAGATGCCACGCAGATAGGAGTCCTTGAAAGGATAGCCCTTCTGCGCTGCAGGAGCATTGCGCAGGATACGCAGGTCGCTTAGGTTCAATCCGGAAACATCCATGCCGTAGTCGATACTGTCACCCAGCTTCTCTACGTCGATGGTCGATACCGGCATTTGTACTACACTTTGTTTCTGGCTGCAGGCTGCGATTAAGCCCGCCACGCATGCCAACAGAAATACTTTTCTTTTCATCGGTTCAAGGTTTTTATTGCTGTTTCTTTATCTACACCTTTTATAATATAATGGTCAAAAACCATTCCAAATCCGCCCCACACGTAGTCCGACACGACATATTGTCCGTCGGTGGTACGTTCCAACGCCCGAATCTTGCCGTCGGCATAACGGAAATCCTCGAGTTCGCCACCGAGTTTCGAACCTAACCACAGTGGCCGAGCCTTGCCGTTTACATCCTTGAAGATAAAGATGCGGCGGGCCTTTTCGGGATAGAACCGCGTGCTTTTTACCACGCCGACAATAGCATCGGTTCGTCCGTCACCATCCACGTCGCCCGTCTGATACTGGTAGATAGGGTAGGGTAGTCGCCAACTGTTCAACCAGTAGAGACTGTCGTGCTCCTTGCGCAGTTCGAAGTTCTGTGCCACACAAATCATAGTGCAGAACAACACGAAAAAGATGGTCAATAACCGTAAGTTCATAGCGCTGGTAGGTTTCTTTGCCTGCAAATATACGAAAAAATCCTAAAAAAGAATGCATGATACGATTTTTTTCGTATATTTGCTCACAAATTTGAATACTAACTTAAAAACTAAGCGCCCTATGCTGAACGAATTCCTATCTGAATTGCGGCAAATGTTGCCCTCAGACCGTATCTACACCGACGAGCTCCGTACCCTTGGTTGGGGTACCGACGCCAGTTTCTACCGACAAATTCCAAAGGTTGTCATCCGAAGTGATGGCGAGGAGGAAGTGTCACGCATCCTCGCACTATGCCACAAACATCATCTTCCGGTGACGTTCCGTGCTGCGGGAACATCCCTCTCGGGACAGTCATGTACCGACAGCGTACTCCTTGTCGCGGGTAAACATTGGGAGAAGTACACCCTATCGGACGATGACGTCATCACATTACAACCGGGTGTCGTCGGGGCTCGCGTCAACGAAATTTTGCGCCCCTATGGTCGTGTGTTTCCGCCCGATCCGGCATCGATAGGCTCGGCGATGGTGGGTGGCATCGTCGTCAACAACGCCTCAGGCATGAACTGCGGTGTCCATGCCAATAGCGACCGTATGCTTATTTCTGCACGCATCATCCTGGCCGACGGTACCGTGCTCGACACCGACGAGGTAGGCAGTCGCGAAGAATTTGAACGTACCCATTCCGAGTTTCTTGCACGTATCAAGGCCTTACGCGATCGTGTGCGGGCTGACAAGGACCTTGCCGAACGCATCCAGAAGAAATACAGCATCAAGAATGTCACCGGACTGAACCTCCGCCCTTTAATCGCGTATGACGACCCGTTCGACATCATTGCCCATAGCATTGTCGGTTCGGAGGGTACGCTGGCGTTCCTTTCTGAGGTGACCATGAAGACGCTGAAGGACTATCCGTTCAAAGCTTCGGCAATGGTTTACTTCATGACGATGAAGGAGAGCTGCGAGGCCGTCGTCGCCATGAAGAAGCTGAAGGCAGGCGACGAGGATTTCGCCATGAGTGCTGAGAATCTGATGGTGAAATCTGCTGAGATGCTCGACTACAAGTCCCTCTCGTCCGTCGACGACCCTGTATTCCTGCAATACAAAGCCGACGTCGATGCAGGCAAGATAGAGGGTGTCGAACCTGGCGACTACCACAATCTCACGGCCATCCTCACCGAGACCAAGGGTATCACGCATGAACAATTACTTGATAAGATTGCGAAGATTAAGGAGTGTCTGGGACAGTTCAAGCTCTATATACCTGCCGAGTTTACGGAGGATCCCGCCGTCTATGGCAAATATTGGGCCATCCGCTCTGGCATTTTCCCCAGTGTCGGTGGTACGCGTCCGGTCGGCACGTCATGTCTCATTGAGGACGTCGCATTCCCCATCGAATCCCTTCCCGAAGCAACGGTCAAATTACAAAAACTTATTGCCGACCACGGCTACGACGATGCCTGCATCTATGGTCACGCTTTCGAGGGCAACTACCACTTCATCCTCAACCAGAGTTTTGCCGATGAACACGAGGTGGCACGCTACGCCGAGATGATGCGCGACGTAGCCAAACTCGTTGTCGAGGAATATGACGGCTCGCTGAAGGCCGAACACGGCACGGGTCGTAACATGGCTCCGTTTGTGAAATATGAGTGGGGCGACAAGGCTTACGAGGTGATGAAGGAACTGAAGGACATTTTTGATCCTGAAGGCCTGCTGAATCAGGGTGTCATCTTCAACGACGACCCCGACTGTTATATCAAGTGCCTCAAACCCTTGCCCGTCCTCGATTTCGACTTCGATGCAGTCCCCGACGGCGGTCACTACCTCATGGACCCGTCGCTCTCTACCGCCAAGGAAACCGTCGAGCAAGTCAAACGCGCCAACAAATGTATCGAGTGCGGCTTCTGCGAGGTCAACTGCATGTCGTGCGGCCTCACCCTCTCCAGCCGCATGCGTATCGCCGTCCAACGCGAAATCCGCCACCTTACCGCGCAGTTACGAGTGGGCGGCGATTCGGTCGCCGCCATCCAGGACCGCCTAACTACGTTGAAGAAGCAGTATAAATACTATGGCGACCAAACCTGCGCTACCGACGGCCTTTGCTCGACGTCCTGCCCGATGAAGATCAACACCGGCGAACTGACGCATCTGATTCGTCAGATGGATATGAACGAGAATCCTACAGGATATAAGATTGGTGAGTTTGCTGCAGAACACATGGCTGGCATCAAGAGTGGTCTCCGTGTAGTCCTCGATGTGGCCCACACCGCTCACCTCACCCTCGGCCCTTCCCTCATGTCCAGTGTCTGCCGCGGTATGAACAAGATGGGCTTGCCTCTTTGGACCACCGCCATGCCAAAAAAGCATCGCCAACCAAAGAAGTCCGACCTTACTCAGTTCATCATTGAAAAGAGTATCCCGCACAAAGAGGAAGAACATTCGCCACTGAAAGTCGTTTACTTCCCCAGTTGTATTAACCAAACCATGGGCCAGTCGAAGAGTGGCGGCAAGATTCACGACCTCGTCGATGAGGTCATCCAACTCATGGCGAAAGCCGGCTATGAGGTCATCTTCCCGGAGGGTATGGAGCGCATGTGCTGCGGCCAGATTTGGGAATCGAAAGGTATGCTCGACATCGCCGACCGGAAGAGTGCCGAACTCGAAGCTGCCCTTTGGAAGGCCAGTGAAGAGGGTAAATACCCCGTTCTTTGTGCACAAAGTCCGTGTCTGCATCGCATGCGCAAGGTTATGGGTGAGCGAGAGCAGAGTGATGCTTGCATCGACTCTGCCGAGCGTGAAGAAGCTCGCCCGAAGGGCAAGGTCATGCATAAAATGAAATTGTATGAACCTGCCGAGTTTATCATGAAGTATCTCGTCGACCGTCTCGACTTCCATCCTATCGACCGTCATATCGCCCTGCATCTGACGTGCTCGACGCGACAGATGGGCGTCGATAAGGACATGATAGCACTTGCAAAGCTATGCTCTAACAACGTCTTCCTCCCCGAGGGCGTCGGATGTTGTGGATTTGCTGGTGACCGCGGCTTCACGTTCCCCGAACTGAACAAATACGGTCTCCGCAAACTCCGTCCACAGATCGAGGCCAACCACATCGAGGTGGGCTACAGCAACAGCCGTACCTGTGAAATCGGTCTCGAAACGAACTCCGGCATTCCGTATATGAGTATCGTCTATCTCGTCAACGAGTGTACAACAGCAAAGAAGGCCTGATGTCAGGCCTCCTTTGTTGGCGACGGTTTTCCCGTCGCCTTTTTTAGTGTGCGACGATTCGGTCGCCGCTCTATTTTTATCGTCTTTTCACTATGCAATGTTCACTGTTCAACGTTCAATGTTCAACGTTGATTAGTATTCCATCACAGCAGGCAGTTCCTTAGCCTGGTCAATCATCTTCTGCACTTCTACAACGGCAGGAACGCGGTTGGTCAGATTCTTCACGGCGTTCACCTCTTCCAGCTTCTTCTGCAGGTTTTCGGCTACGCGATGCTTCAGTTCTTTGACGGTGTCCACGCCGCTGGCCTCCAACAGTTCAGCAAACTGAGGACCTACGCCATTGATGCGATACAGGTCGCAGTGGTTCGCCCACTTCAGAATCAGCTTGCCGCTGATGCCGGTCTGCTCCTCCAGTGCCTTACGGCCTGCGGGCTTTGCACATTTCTCCAACAGCTCTGCATCGGTCTTAATACCTGCTGCAATCAGTTTCTCGGCGTAAACTTCACCTACACCCTCAATGTCAATTACTTTGTAAGTCATATTATAAAAAGTTTTAGTTATTTTATGTTGCAGTAGGTGCACTTTGCACACTGCGACTGCAAATATACGAAAAAAGTCTGACTGCACCATATTTTTTTGTTTTTTTAATACAAAAGTGCATGCAATAGGTGGAAAATATTCGTACCTTTGCAGCGTTAAACATAAAAAAGAAAGGAATTTAGAGATGAATTATAACGAAATTGATTTGCGTGGACTCACTGCTGATCAGCAGCTGACCATGTCGCAGGCGTTCCCTGTCTTGATGCGTAAAGTGTATGTGTGGATGACTCTCGCACTTGCCATTACCGGCTTTACGGCCTATGCCGTTGCCAACAGCCCCGGCATTCTCCAGGCCATCTACACCAACCAGATTCTCTTCTGGGGTCTCATCATCGGCGAGTTCGCACTCGTTTTCGGTGTCAGTGCTGCCATCAATAAGCTGTCGCTGACTACTGCCACGTTGATGTTTATCCTCTATTCGGTCATCAATGGTGCCCTGTTGTCGTACATCTTCCTGGCCTATACGGCATCGTCCGTCGCTACGGTGTTCTTCATCACCGCAGGCACCTTCGCCGCAATGGCCATTGTGGGCTACACCACCAAGACCGACCTCTCGTCGATGGGTAAAATACTCTTCATGGCGCTCATCGGACTCATCATTGCCACCATCGTCAACCTCTTTATCAAGAGCAGTGGCTTTACCCTTATTCTGAGCTATGTCGGTGTACTCATCTTTGTCGGACTCACCGCGTGGGATTCCCAGAAAATCAAGCAGATGCTCCTCCAGGCTCCTGATGCCGGCGAGGGTGCTCAGAAGCTTGCTCTCCTCGGAGCCCTCACGCTCTACCTCGACTTCATCAACCTCTTCATCTATCTCCTCCGCATCTTCGGTCGTAGGGAGTAACGAGGCATTATCTACGATTTATGTGGGCGAAACCGTCATCGTGACGTGTCTTCGCCCACTTTTTTTGACCGTCATCCGCAAGGATATCACGTTCGAAGCGAAAAAATAGCGCCACTTTCTTTAAGTAGTTTAAGACTTTCACCCTCGGCAGCCGATTTCCAGGCTTTGCCGAGGGCTTTTTTGTGCCGTTTTCCTTAACTTTGCCAAACAAAACTAATGAATTATGAACTGTAACATTTTCGCTTTCTGCCTACTATATAATAGGAAGAAATAACTATCTTTGCACTGTGGAATCGTGGCGGATAATGACCGAGGATTACTTTTTTTGAAAAAAGTTTGGATTTCTTGTTTAATTGCGAGTCGTTTTTTCGTTATATAAGTGTAATGACACAAGAAGAGTTCATACATATTGCAAACGAAATGCGTACAAAGGCCGTCTCTGTAGCACAACGATGCGGATACACGCAGGTCGATGCTGAGGACATCGCACAGGATGTGATGCTCAAGCTATGGTGCTTGCATGAGAAGATTTGCGATGTAGTACGTATGAATGCCTTGGTGTCGATTACAACGAAGCACGTATGCATCGACCGTTGGCGCACAATGCACATCCATGAGGACATGGGTAAGACAACTCCGATTGTGGATGAAGATACAATGTATGACCATCTGGAGTACGCAGAGTTGGAGCAATGGATGGGCAAGCAGATTGACGGCCTACCAACCACGTCGCGAATCGTACTGACAATGCGACAGTTGGAGCACCGCGAACTAAGCGAAATCGCAGACATCTTGGGCATCAAGCAAACATCGGTCTCAACGCTACTCGCACGTGCACGAAACGAATTAATGAACAAATTAAAAAGGAGGAACAGATAATGAAAAGACAATACGACAAACAGGAAATCACTCGCATCCTCGGCAAGTTCATGACTGGCGAAACCAGTTTGGAAGAGGAGCAGATACTGGCACAGTATTTTCGCACCCATGACGTGGGCGACGAATGGCAGGAATACAAGGAAATGTTTGCACTCTTCGACAACGGAGAGGTGGACATCGAAGCAGACGATGGATCCAATCAAGCATTCGATGACGACAATGAAAAGGTAAAGATACTACCCAAAGTCGTCAACGAAAAACCTAAGATTATTCCTATCAGGTGGCTCATTACTGGTGTTGCCGCAAGCATTCTGCTGTTGTTGGCGCTCCATTATAAAGGTAATGATGTAAAGCCTGAGGCACAGCCAATGGTGGCACAGCATACGGAGCAACAAAACAGCACGAAGAAAGCCGAAGAGGTACACCAGATACAGGAGGCCCCGGTCGTGGCGCAGTCAACGCCAGTCAAGCGAATGAGGAAACCGACGACGACGGTGAGTACCAGTCGTCCAAGAGTAGCACCTTCCGTTCCGCAGACCGACATGGCACAAGCCACAATGATGGTTATAGATGACCCTGCCGAACAGATTCAGTCCGAATTCAAAGCACAGACGGAATCTGCTCGTCAGCGAGGCGAGCAAGTGATGCTCCATGTAGCAGCACTCAGCCAGCAAGAGACAGATAATTACCAAATAATAGAATTCTAAAACCAGCAAGGAATATGAAACAAATAATAATCACCGCCATGATGCTATTGACATGTATGTTAAATGCATCGGCCCAGGAACAAACCAAACTCGACAAGATGTTTAACGAGTTGAAACCCCTCATTCAGAAAGGCATCAATACAACAAGAGGGAACTATGGCAAAGGACAGACCACGACTGTCAGTAAATTCACCATCAGCTTCAACGAATACTGCTCAAGTATTTGTGGTGAAGATGGGGAGTTCTATATGGATTCCATTTGGAACGAGAAAACATTCAACAAGACTGACAAAGAAACAAAAGAGCGTATTCTAAATATCGTCCGTCACCATCTTGACTCCATCATGCCGATGGCCGAGGAGTGTTACCATTTTGAGTCTCATAATCAGGGTATAGACACCATCCGATACTCCATTTGCCTGCACAGCGGAAAGAATCAGACCAAGCATTGCGACAGCAAACAAGGCGACTATTCCTACGATGAAGTGCCCGGCACCGAGACCGTCTCGTTCTCTTACGACTCCAAACTGAAACATTGCGGACGGCACTTTCAGGGGGAGGGACTTCTGAAATACTCGAGGACAGAATCTGTACCGAATCGGGATGCCGAAAAAAAATCAATACCTTTTGAGTGGGCGCAATACATGCAGACTATCGTACCCCTGTTGGACCAGCAGGGTGTCATCCAGCGCAAGTTCCGTTGGGTACAAGACTTTACCAAATGTGATCCCACGATAGATTATATCTTCGGAACGACCATCTATCTTGGCGATGGCAGACACAATGTGGAAGGCGAGACGAATGGTACGATGTATTTTATTCCCCGCGACCAAAAGGCATTGGCCGACTCCATACTGAAGAAGGTTGACTTTGCCACCCGGACCTATATCTATCAGCATCCCGAACAGATGTATGTCTATCGGTTCAACCCCAAATTCCATTCAATTACCCCACCTCAGGAATATCAATATCATGAGTTGCTGAGGACTTGGGCCAGCGAGAAAGACCCCTACAGCCACTTTTTCATTGTCTGCTCCGACGTACGCGGCTATTATTTCGTTGTCTGCGAGACTAGTGGTGCCATGTGGTTTCCCCGAGAATGGGGCGTGCTGAAAAGCTTTGTCAATGGCAAGAAGGTTTATATTAAGGGAATGGAACCGAAGAGATAAATAATTACGACAGATTTTGATTCACAAATTTCCCGGGACATGGCATGGGACGCAGTGATGCGTCCCGTGCTTATGCCTGATAACAAATAAAACGAAATGAATATGAAGAAAACAATCATCACCATCCTGCTCGCCCTCGTCGCAGTGGCGGGGCAGGCAAAAAAGACAATTGTTTGGGAAAATCCTGCAATAGGCTATTCCGACAAACCGTATTTTGAAATCCATAAAGTGGAACTCACGAAGGAAAAGACTGCATTACATGTCTGTGTGAGGCTTATGCCTGGTTTGAAATTTCGTATCAAAAGCGCTTGCTATCTGCAATCCGATGGAAAGCGATATGATATCATTGGGAGTGACAGCATCCAATTGGACGGCAATAACATCACCCTGGACGACACGGGCAAGAAGGACTTCGTACTTTATTTCAAGCCCTTGCCATTAGATACTAAGGAATTTGATTTTATAGAAGGTATGAATTATAATGATTTTCAGGTATTTGCCATTTACGACAAAAACTATTCGATGCCCGTTACGCCTGTACCTGCAGAATACTTGATTGACGATGCCGATGAAGAAATGGCGGAAATGAAGTACGATGCGACACCCGCAACCATTCATTTTAAATCTCTCAACTACCGAAAGGGAATGAATACGATAATCGAGCTTGGGTATGTCAATCTGAAGAACCCTGCAAAGTATGAACGTATGGAGGTTAGATTGAACGACGAAGGGGAAGCAAGCGCAAGCCTTCCGATTGGTGTGCCGCAAATAGTACAATTGGAAATTTATGCCGCTTCCTCATTCGCCTTTGCATACCTGACACCAGGTAAGGAAGTGACCTTCCTCATTGATATGTTGCATGATGATACTGGAGCCAATAGCAAGTTTGTTGGTGCCAAAGGCTATTTCACTAAGTTCAGCAAGGATAGGTATCAGGTTTCTATTGACGTGTTTTCTGAGAGTTTTCCTAAACCTACTATCGCATTGAAGGATATACACGACATGCAGACCCTGATGAGATATTACGATGAAGAGAGGAAGAACGATAGCATCTGGAATGCCAACTCAACCTATTGCAAGGCAGTAAAACAATGGTTTGCTCAAACTACATACGAACCGTATATTTCTCTGGAAGGCGAGGCTGACTCTTTAGCTCAAACGAAGGAATTTACTGACTATGTACTTCGAAACTACACAAGGAGTCTTTATGAAAAGAATATTGTGTTTGGCTTGGATTTCGTGAGGGCAAGCAAATACTATTCAATGATTGACGCGCGAGGCTTCAACGCAGACCTTGCCCGCTATTGCTACTATCTACCTCAGGCACTCGACTCCAAACCCGTGAAGAAACCGCTCATCGAAGACAAAGACCTTTCTGATCTCTACGACAAATATGTTGCCGAGGCTCAGAAAACCACTGCGGCCAACAAAGAGGGACTGCCAGATAACGCCCACTATCTCGACATGACGGATATAGCACCCGACAGCATCCTGCAAACCATTCTCGACCGCTACAAGGGCAAGACCGTGCTCATCGACATCTGGGCCACATGGTGCATTCCCTGTATGCAGGGACACGAAAAGATGAAGCCCCTCAAGGAAGAACTCCGCGACAAGAACATCGTTTACATCTATCTTACCTCGCCCACGTCAGATTACGACAAGTGGAAGGATTACATCACAGACATTTCAGGCGAGCATTATTTCCTGACCGAAGAGCAGTTGAATGCCATATTCAAACAGCTCCAGGGCACAGGTTATCCCACCTACGCTATCTTCGCTCCAAATGGGGAAAGGCACACCTCTTTCTCTGGTTTCAACCTTGAAGCAATCAGAAAGGCTTTGGAGAAAGCACTCAACGAATAAATCAATAACGAACAATGAACAAGAAAACCATCATCACCACACTGCTTGCCCTTGTCGCAATGACTATGCAGGGGCAAATAAAGCCCGACACAATTACCATTAACTTCCAACTCTCCAGCAAGATTCAGGGCGAGAAAGCAACGGTGGCATATCCCGATTACATGACTTTCGACACTTCTGGCCTCTATCCTGTAACCGACAGTGAAGGGCGTTGGAGCGTAAAGATTCCCGCATATTATCCACTTCACATTCAAGTGTGGGACGACAACAAAATAAAAGGTGTTGTGTGGGGAGTACTTAACCTTTACTGCCGCCCAGGAACAAGCGCAGATATCCTATTGGATGACATCAACGGCCATTGTATCTTCAATGGCGAGAATGCCGAGGTACACAACGCACAGATAGCCTATCCAGTGAAGATTGAAGATTTCCACGGACAAGTGTTATGTGTGGAAATGCAGGAAGCTACCCGATGTATTCGTGATATTCATGAGCAAAACCTTCACCGCATTGATTCGCTCCGCACTACACATTCCGACATGCCAAGGGGCTATGTAGAGATGCTCAATGCCTTGGTTGGCTATGGCTTTGGTATGGATATGACACAAAATCTGTTGGCCCATTTCGGGGAACAAGTAGGAGACCTCTTGTCGCAAGGACTCACAACGCTACCCAAGGAATACTTAGACCTGTTGAACGAAGTCGAAACCCACGAATTGCTCCACCCGCAGGGGATGGTTTCTCGTGATGCTGTCACGTATTTCCGCGATGTCATCAATCTGGAAAGCATGAGACAAAAAGGGTTCATCAGCATGGGTGCAGATGATGAGGGCGACATGGGATTGGATTTGATAACCCGAGTTTATCCCATCACCATTATTGACTCGATTGACGTTTCCGATGACGTGCGGGAACTGATGAAGACATTCTATTATCTGGATAAATGCGGTGACGAAATGACTGCCGAACGCGATGCCTTTCTGCATAAGCATCTGAATACGAAATCTTATGAGCTGCTAATGGGATATTTGGAGAACAAGAAGATGAAGTTTGCGGCACCAGTAAAAGAAGATATTGAAACATTGACGGAGATGACGCTGGACAGTTTGACGGACGGACAGGAGATTTTCCAAAAACTCATCTTGCCCTACCGTGGACGTGTGGTTTATGTCGATGTATGGGGGACATGGTGCGGCCCCTGTCGGGAAGAAATGGAACATCTTCCATCACTTCATGAAACTCTCCAAGGGTTGCCCGTCACTTACATGTATCTTGCCAACAACTCGCCCGAAGAGTTATGGCAAAAGTCCACTGTGCGCTATGGCCTCAACCATGCTGACTGTGTGAACCTTCGTCTGTCAAATAGCCAGCAGCAAGCCGTCGAGCATTATCTCAAAGTGCATGGCTACCCCACCTATGTGATTGTGGCTCCTGACGGCACCATCGTCAACAACGATGCACCTCGTCCCAGCGAAGCATCCAGTGTCCGCAAGGCCATTCTGAAGTTAATTGAGAAATAGAAACGAATATGAACAAGAAACTTATCATCACCTATTTGCTCGCCCTCGTCGCAATGACAGGACAGGCAAAGACATTCAAGACCATCAAGAATCCAGAGACGATGGCCTGCGTAAACGTAAATCCGGGCGAACTGAAAGCCCGTGAAATTATCTTCAGAGACACGGCGACAACCGTACACTTCACGATGGAGAAAGAAAAGGGACAATCTTTCCGTTTTGCCAAAGAGAGTTACCTCATGGATGAGGACGGCAACCGCTACCCGTTGCGTTCTGCCGAAGGAATCGACCTTGACTCATGGGTGCAGTCGCCAGAAAGCGGTGTGACTGACTTCACGATGCACTTTGAGCCATTGCCTAAAAATACGCAGGTGTTCGACTATATTGAGGGCGACAACACACGTGCATATATGTTGTTGGGCATCCACGACAAGAAGTACATAATCAAATATCCCACGATACAGGAACTCTCTGATGCCAACCCATGGACAGTGCCACAGGATTGGTTCAAAACCGACACGATTACCATTAAAGGGCGCATCGAGGGCTTCGATGCAGAACGATTAGGCTTCGACTTGCTATGCTATTATAACCATGATGAATTCGAGAAGGGAGATGCTGCACAGGTAATGGACATTGCGCCCGACGGCACATTTTGCAAGAAGTTTAAGGCGAGTTATCCCATTCGAGATTTGTTTTGGACTACGGAAGCGAAAACGCAATTTAATTACATCCCATTTTTTGCCCGTCCTGGCGAGACTATCGACATCACCGTTCGCATACACGAAGATGGATGGTATGATTACACTTTCAACAGCGGTAGCAGCCACGATGTAGAGCGTTGGTTACGTTTTAGCAACGAGTACATCGATGTATTCAGGCCACTTTATTCTTTTAAAGGTAGGTTGGAGAAAGGTAACAAATTGGCTGAAAGTATTTTTCAGGAAGCGCTGTACCGCCTACGAACGGAGAGCCGCAGATATAAATATACTCCGATTGAGATGCAACTGGCATTGGCCGATTTGCAAGCAAACTTTG
>Ga0310695_10001734_pt1 | contig 49544 bp, 46 predicted proteins | sample RumenRJG_04DNA_FD_203882 | JGI IMG/M metagenome (GOLD analysis project Ga0310695, IMG submission 203882) | Bovine rumen microbial communities from Lethbridge, Alberta, Canada - RJG_04 (v2) (version 2) | ecosystem: Host-associated > Mammals > Digestive system > Stomach > Rumen | place: Canada... | reverse complement strand
AAACTGCTACTTTGCGGTTTATCTGCTGAAATACAATCACTACAGCATCAAGAAACCAAGACTGAAATATTATCGGGAAGTAACAGATGAGATAGACTATGTCGCCCTATGTGAGGGTGACGACTATTGGACCGACGCGCATAAACTGCAAAAGCAGGCGGATGCCTTAGACGCCAATCCCCAGGTGACATTAGTCTATACCAACTTTCAGGCCATTGATGCCGAAGGCAATCCGATAAGCAGACCATTTATAAAAGATTATCCTGGCCGTTCCCATTCCGGTGACAATCTGCCTACGCTGCTCCGTTACGGCAATTACATCATGGTGCTCACCAGCATGTACCGCTATAAGGTGTGGAAATCTGAATCCTTCGCCAACTGTCCCATAAAGATGGATTTTGCCCTTACATTGAGTGCCGCCCTGATGGGAGACTTCATTTGGTTGCCAGAACAGACGGGCTGCTACCGTATATTGGAGAGCGGAATAATACAAACAGGTCGGCGGAAAGGAGATGACTGGGGGTACGATATCTACCGCTACTATGCCGGATTGGTGATGAATGGGCGTTGCAAGCCATTGTCGTACAGTCAGCGCATTCGTGTAACGATACTCATCCTCATGCGTGCGATCAAAAGAAAGGATGTCGCACTTAAAAAGGAAGTATTGGGCTACGGCTATTTTGCATGGCCGCTGCTGCCAGTGGCATACGTCAATGTGAAAGTTGAAAGACTGAAAAACAGAATCAGAAATAGGAAATAAGGAATGAAGATTGTTGCATTCATAGTCACCCTTATCAGTTGTTGCCTGATGTTCTACGTCAAACGGGAATGGAAGGCAGCTCTGCTCGTCATGGGCACTATGACATTGACGGTAGTAACCATTCCCGAAGTTCCTTTGCACAAAGCAAACTTTTTGCTGCTGGCATCGTTCCTACTATCGGAATTGCCTTATTTATGGTGGCACCTTGGAGCGTTACGCAGCACTCCATTACTTCGGAACGTACTCTTTTGGGCATGTATATCAGCATTGATAGCCGCATTCACAACCACCTACACTTCTCCTGGCTTATTTTTACGTTTAGAGCTTGTGTTCAAGTATTTTGTTATTGCATACGCTTTTTTGGCAGTCAAAGACGAAAAATCTTTAAAGCCAGTATTGTATGTATCGATGTGGTGTTTGATAGTACTTACTCTTTTTGGAATTTTGAATTACATAACCAAAAGCGCTACTTTTGTCAATGCTTTGACGGAAGGCAGCACAATCCTTTGGACTAAAGATACGTCCTTGGGCGATCTTTATGCACAGGATAGACGATTCAGGGTGTTATCAATGTTCACATCAGCTTTTGATTATGGTTATACCTGTCTTGTTATTTTATTGTTGCACATATATGCTTGGATTCGAGGTCTAGAATCCAAAAGCACTTTCCTTATAGTACTTGTTTGCAGCTTATTTGGTATTATTTTCTGCCAATGTCGTATTGTATGGGTAAGCCTCCTTTTGTCAATCAGTTGTTTTTACATATGGAATTTTTCTCCCAGCAAAATCATCGTTGCAAGCGTCTTAATCTTGTGTACTTTTATTGTCTCCTATACTTCGATTCCCATTGTAGAAGAAAAAATGAACATGCTGACCGACGCTTTCGCCGAAAAAAGTGAAACAGAAGGAAGTTCTATACAATTACGAATATCCCAATTCATACATGTACTTTCCTACACTAAAGGACATGAACTGTTAGGGTTGGGACATGGATATTGGGCATACAACTTAACAGAGGATTTAGAATCAATTGAAGGTCTTTTCGGCATAGAAAGTGTTATCCTTCAATATTTGCTTGAACGGGGCTACATAGGTCTCATTTTATGGGCGCTTTTTTATGCGATCCTTTTCCGGTATTTTTGGAAGAATCGCAAAAAAGTCCGGACATTAACGGGCTTAGGAGCTTCAATCCTTACCGCGTATCTAATTTTCTCAATAGGCACCGGTGAATTGGGATCTGTTCGTCCAACGCTATTGTTATTGGGTTTCGTTATAAAATTGATAGAACAGCCTAAATCAAAAGAAAAGTGTTTAACAAATACCACCCTCTCCTAATAATATGACACATCGACTCGCTATCATCATTCCTGCTTACAAAGCTACTTTTCTGCCGGCTGCACTTAATTCTATTGCAGCACAGACATGCAAGGACTTCACCTTGTATGTTGGCGATGATTGCAGTCCGGAACCGATTAGCGATATCGTTGAACGATACAAAGAAAAGATTAATCTTGTTTATCAACGGTTTGAGACCAATTTAGGAGGGAAAGACCTTGTTGCTCAATGGGAACGGTGTATTGCCATGAGTCAGGATGAGCCTTATATATGGCTATTCAGCGATGACGATGTGATGGAGCCGAATTGCGTGGAGGAACTATTCAGACAGATAGATAAGACGGAGGGAGTTTATAACCTGTATCACTTCAATGTAGATGTAATTGATGAACATGGAGCGTTTAAATTCCGGAAGCAAGATTATCCGGCAGAGCTTTCAGCATATCGTTTCTATTGTGGCAAGAACTCGATGAGAGTTTCTGCTTTTGTAGTGGAGAATGTTTTCTCACGAGAAGTTTATGAACGATTTGGGGGCTTTATGAAATATGATCTGGCATGGGGCAGTGACATAGCCACATGGATTGTGTTTTGCGGGGAAAAAGGAATGTGTACCGTACCTCATGCAAGGATAAAATGGCGTCAAAGTTCACAGAATATTTCACCCAATTATTCACAACAGATAGCAGAACGTAAGTTAAAGGCAGACCAAAATCTGCTGAATTGGGCATATCGGTATTTCGGCATGGAACCAGACATCTACAACGTAAATAGAGCTATCTTTATTTATAAGATACATCAATACAAGAAACATGTGAGTAAGGCATGTCTCAAGGAAGCATTTGCATCTTTCTTTGCAGTACATGGACGTAAAGGGGATTGGCCACTAATATATCTGTTTGCCTTTTTGGTTGACGGGATTTACTTCCGAATCAGGGAAAGGTTTTATTGGCTGTATGGAGATATCAAGTAAAAGATGAAGATTATTTATTATAGTTCGCCTTTTTATGCCGACTGCGATTTTCCTTTGATAGGAGAGTTGCAGCGTAAAGGCCATGATGTAAGATATTACATCTCTATTGCATCTTTTAGCAAAAGGTCAACACTTATTGACTTAAAAGAATTGTATCCGCATACAGGCATTTATCCTGCAACAGAAATATACAAGGAGTTTGAAGACTTCCGTAATATTATCGATCTCTCGCATGTATATGTCGTCAATCAAAAGTACAAGCAGAAATTTCATCCTGTCAACCTACTATTGATGATTAAACTGGTCATACATTTTATGATGCAGAAGCCAGATGTTATTCATTTAACCGAACCGCCTTGCTTGACACAGAAATTATTGTATCTGATAAAAAAGAAATTAGTATTGACCGTTCATGATCCTTTCCGGCATTCAGGTTTTACAAATAAAATGGCAGAGAGGAATAGAAGACTGGCTTTTAAGAATATTTCCAAACTGGTATTACTCAATGAGAGGCAGTCTTCCTCATTTGCATCCTATTATGATGTTCCCAAAAATCATGTCTTTATCAACAAACTGGGGATGTATAATTGCATTCAGCATATAGACCCACTGCCATTCCAGATTGACAGGCCTTTCATTCTCTTTTTCGGGCAAATTGTAGAATACAAAGGGGTTGAATATCTATTGGAGGCCATGAAGATTGTACATAGCCATCATCCCGAATTAATGTTGGTGATAGCCGGTGGTGGGAAGTATTATTTCGACATTGAGCCATACAAGAAACTGGACTATGTAAAAATCATAAATCACTATATAGGCACCAGGGATTTGGCAGGCATGCTTCGGGCTTGTGAATTCGGGGTCTGCCCTTACAAGGACGCAACGCAAAGCGGCGTCATTCAGACAGCCTTCACTTTAGAGGTACCGATGGTTGTTACCAATGTGGGCGCTCTCGCTGATGCTGTTCAACACAACAAGACGGGTATAGTTGTAAAGCCCTGTGATGTGAACGATTTGGCAAATGGAATCATGGACTTATATTCAAACAAAGAAAAACTGAATGCGATGAGACAGAATATCAAGGAAGAATGGAAGAAGGATATGGGTTGGGATTCTATCGCAAATGACTATCTGAAATGTTATAAAAACATGAAAATCCTTGAAGTTGTATTTAACCTTCGTCCTGGTGGCGCAGAACGTTTTGCCGTTGACCTGACAAACGAGCTTTCAAAAGCCAATGACGTAACTATAATGGCAATAAAAGATGATTCTATTGAACCAGAACGAGATTTGTTTTATGCTTCCGAGTTGGCGGAGCGTGTAACATACAAAAATGTTGGTATTAGTAAAGGTTATTCTTTACATAAAGTAATAAAGATCTACAAGGCCATAAAAAATGAGAAGGCGGATATTGTTCACTTGCACGGTGACAATATGCCTCACTATTGTATTATGGCCATATTACTGCTCAATCGGAAATCAAAGTTTTATCAAACCATTCATAACGATATTCATAACGGATACGATACATTGTTCTATCGTTTTCTTGTTAAAACGTTTGGCTATAAAAAGAAAATGGGGTTTGTTGCATTAAGCGAAACCAACTACCGCGACATGCTTGAGATTTATCCAAAAATCAAAGGAGTATGCATTCCCAATGGTCGGGCGCCTATAGTGCCAACGGATAGATTTGAAGAGACAAGAAAGGAAATAGCTTCATATAAAAGTGTAGCAGATAGTCGTATCTATCTTCATGTGGCACGGTGTAATCCCCAAAAGAACCAAACGCTTTTGGTAGAGGCTTTTGGCAAGTTTGTGCAAAAAGGCTACCATGCAGACTTGATTATTATCGGTCCCGGTTTTGAAAACAAATTAGGGGAATCCATTCGGGCAAAAGCTGGGAAGAATATCCATTTCATAGGAACGCGCAAGAATGTGGGTAATTACATACTCCATGCAGATGCGTTCTGTCTGTCATCGGATTTTGAGGGTATGCCTATAACCTTATTAGAAGCAAGCCTCGTTGGTGTTCCTATTGTATCAACACCTGTTTGTGGTGCTGTGGATATCATTGATAATAAGGTTAATGGGATATTAAGTAAAGGACACACAGTAGAGGAATACTTGGATGCTTTAGAATATTCTTATAAACATTTGAGTGAATTGAGGCAGAATTCTCTAAAGATGAAAGATAAGAGTTCTTATACGATAGAGAATTGTGCGAGAAAATACATGGATTTTTTCAATCGGTAATTAGAGGATCAATTTTTATATGGTTATGTCAATAAGTAATTTTATAAAGCAGAATAGATTTATCAGAGGCTTATATTGCCTTTTGAGAGATTATATGGGTTATAGTAGGAAACGGTTTGGTTATATAGCCCCTGATTCTTTCATAACACCGCCTATTAAAATAACAAAGCCCGAAAACTGTTATCTTATGGGCAATAATACGCTTCGAGATGCGGTCATCCTTAATCTAAATGCAAAATTTGTTTTAGGCAAAGGATCTGGTGCTACTGAAGGTTTTAAAGTTGCAACAGGTAATCATGCACAAATAATAGGTAGATATTATCGTACAATTACCGAAGATGAAAAACCTGGAGGTTATGACAAGGATGTAATTGTGAAAGAAGATGTATGGATAGGTATGAATGTAACTCTACTTTGTGGCGTAATTATAGGAAGAGGGGCTATTATTTCCGCAGGAGCTGTAGTTACAAAAGACATACCACCATATTGTATAGCAGGTGGAGTTCCAGCTAAACCCATAAAATTCAAGTGGACGATTGACCAAATTCTGGAACACGAATCGAAACTATACCCCGAAGAAGAACGCTTTTCAAGAGAGCAATTGGAAAAAATATTTGCCGAAACAAAGACAAAGGTATAAGGTTTAAAGTTATGCGAGTCATCATAGTCTCACCTTCACTTGACCCAACGAAGAATGTTAGCGGTTTGTCCGCTGTGACGCGATTTATCATAGCGAACAACCCACATCACAACTATGTGCATTTTGAATTAGGACGGAAGGATATCGAAAAGGGCGGCATTTATAGGGTAAATCCTATCATACGAAAATATAAAGACTGGAAGCGCCTCCTAAAGACCTACCCCGATGCTATCGTACACTATAACTTCCCATTGGAGAAACTTGGTATCACACGAGATACACCCTTTATGCGTGCGGTACTCAAGAATGGGAACAGGATGATTATTCACATTCATGGTGGCGCTTATCTTTCATCCGAGAGCGTCCCATTTCCTTTCCGACAGATGTTGAAATACGTATTTTCCTGGAATGTGCCTTTCATCACACTGAGTGAGATGGAAGCAGAGGTTCTTAGAAATAAATTCCATGCAAAACACGTGGTGTCGCTACCGAACTGTATAGATTTGAAAGATACCCAAACTTTTGAACGCAAATACAAAGATGATTCTACTCCTCTTACCTTAGGCTATCTTGGCCGCATAGCCAAAACAAAAGGTATGGACTATCTTTTGCAGGCTTGTTGTATATTAAAAGAACGCCATATCCCGTTCTGTCTTAAAATCGCAGGAGCAGAAGAGGTTGAAGGACAATATCTACCGCAGTTTAGCAAGATACTTGGAAATCAGTTTGTATATTCTGGAATAGTTAGTGGAGAGAGCAAGAACGCATTCCTGCAGAGCCTTGATGTTCTTGCTATGCCCACCTTCTTTGAGGGACTTCCAATGTCGCTGCTTGAATGTATGAGCTATGGAGTGGTCCCTGTCGTTACGCCTGTTGGCAGTATTCCAACTATTGTAACAGACCGACAGAACGGGATGCTCATAAAAGTAAAAGATACGCAATCTATCGTGGATGCGATTACTTACTTGCATACCCACAGAGACAAATTAGAACTGATGAGCAAATTATCCCGCAACTACATATACGAGCACTTTGACTCAGATTCTTATATAGACAAACTCAACAACATTTATAGGACCTGCTCATGTCACTCCAACTCAAAACGCTAAATAAAACCGCAGAATAAAGGTATAAAATTCTGATTTTTTTTAACTTTCATATATACGAATCCTAAATACTGAATAATTATGATTAATGAAGTCAATCAAAAACAAAATTCGCAATGCTCAGAGCATTCGAAGCCAGTCGATGCAGCACAAGATATTCTCAACCTGCTAAATATTATCCGACATCACTGGATCATAATCGTGAGTTTTACTATTGTCGGCTTAATGGTTGGGGTAACCTACTCCCGGTACAGCCGAAATCTTTATGAGAGCACGACTCTACTCCAGCTCGATACAAAATCCAAAAGTAATAGAGCGATAGCCGATATAAGCAGTCTTTTCGAACAACAAAGTCCCGCCAAGGCCGAAATTTTTTTGATCCAGAGTCTTAGCGTCTTGATGCCCGTCGTCGAAAAACTGCACCTGAATTACACGGCGGAGCCTCAAGGAATCGTCGACCGACTTCTGCATCGAGAAGGGCGCATGAACTTGAATCTGTTCGAGCCGCCAAAACCCAAGGATGATGAAAAGATCGAATGGATTACCGAAATCCTTTCTGATAGTACTTATGATTTACGTTCTCCGTTTGGAGGTAGCCTTGTCATAGGCAAAATTGGAGAAACCTATCGCGTGCCTTTTGCTGATGATACCGTAGCCATTTCTGTTGAGTCCATATCCGCCAAACCAGGGCAAAAATTCAGTCTTACGAGGATACCAGCCCTTTACGCAGCGAAAAATTTGAGTCTAGCCATAAACGCAATTGAAAAAGAAAAAAATACCAACATCATTGAAATATCGTACATGGACCGTTATCCAGACCGAGCTGCTGCAGTGCTCAACGCCATCGCCGAAACTTATGTGCGTCAAAACGTCGAGATGCGCAGTGAAGAAGCCGAGAAATCCCTCGAGTTTCTGGAACAGCAATTGCCGTCCATCAAGGCAAAGCTTGATTCCGCTCAACAACTCTTGACAAACTACCGTAACACAGTCGGGACAGTCGATTTGGGAGCGGAAGCCCAAGGAACCTTGAAACGTCAGGTGGAACTCAGGACAATGTTGCTGGCTTCGCAGCAGGATTACCAGGAAAAAAGCCGTCTGTTCAAGCAGGACCATCCTGTCATGCAGGCCCTTTTGCAGCATCAGGCCCGCCTAAAAAAAGAGATTGGTATCGAAGAGAACAAGACGAAGAAACTTCCGACCACACAGCAAGATGTGCTAAAGCTCCAGCAGGACGTCGAAATCAACAACGAACTCTATACAAGCGTTTTGAACAATATGCAACAACTTCGCGTGGTACGTGCAAGTGAAATCGGCAACGTGCGCATTGTCGATAAAGCTTATATCGACGCCAAACCAGCAAAGCCAAATCGCAAAAAAATCACACTGGCAGGCTTTGCAGGAGGACTTGGATTCGGTTGCATTCTAGTCATTCTTTTGCAGCGCATACGAAATCGAGGCGTAGGGTCATCCACCCAAATAGAACACGAAACTGGAGTGAGCGTCTATGCAAAGATTCCCAAAACAAAAATCAACCCCAAGCTTCCGAACGTCAACGACAAGCGTTTCATTTTGGCAAAGGAAGATTCCGAAGATATCGCTATAGAAAGAATCAGGACTCTCCGCACGACATTGGAATTTTCTTGTTTGGACGAAGGCGGGAAAGTCATCTTGGTAACAGGCATCGCTCCCGTTGCAGGAAAAACATTCGTATCTCTGAACTTGGCATACCTTTTTGCTAAACAAGAGAAACGAGTACTGTTCATTGATGCCGACCTCCGCAAGTCAAGGCTTTCTCACATACGTGAGAAGGGCGTTTCTGATATAATCTCAAAAGTCTGCCATTTAGAGGACGTCATAATTAATTTGGGCGAAGGTGCAGACTTTTTACCCAACGGAACACATACACAAAACCCAGCCGAAATGCTCTCGTCCAAAGCATTTGCAGAACTCATACACGAATGTCGAGAAAAATACGATGTCGTCATCATCGATACTCCGCCGACATCACTTGTTTCTGACGCCCAAGCCATTGCAAAATTGGCCGACTTCGGTTTGCTAGTCATTGAGTACAAAAAACATACCATGGAAAGCATACAAGAAGCCATAGACCTAATCAGCTCTTCCAAACTTGAGAAAAAAGCTATTGTGTTGAACCAATGCGTTCATGACGACAACTCTTATGGTTATGGATACGGTTATGGATATGGCTACGGCTATAAGAACCGATACGGCGAAAAGAAATAACTAATAAGTATCCCCCGACATAGCAAATGTCGGGGGAATTTTTGTCTAGTGTTTTCTAATAACGGGTCTTGTCCGTCTTTGTCGCCCACTTTTTAAATGCAACGAGCGCATCGTTCCGCATAAAATGGTCACACTTGATAGCACGTTTTTCGTACGGCAAGTCGAGCTGGTCATAGATAAAGGAATCGTCGAATTCAATTGCAGCGGCATCAGCTTTTGTATTGGCGTAGCAGATGCGCTTGACACGAGCCCAGTACAGAGCGCTCAAGCACATCGGGCAGGGTTCGCAGCTCGTGTAAACGGTACAGCCATCCAGCATGAACGTTCCGAGTTTTGCACAAGCATTGCGAATTGCAGTCACCTCAGCATGAGCCGTCGGATCATTATTCGGCACAACGCGATTTGCGCCCGTTGCCACGACCTCGCCATCCTTGACAATCACAGCGCCAAAAGGACCACCGCCATTATCGACATTGTCGACGGACAACTGAATTGCCATCTGCATAAAGCGCTTGTCTTCATCCGTAATATTCTTCAATTCTTCTTGCATAAAAACTCCTTGACCTCACTAAAATAATCAAAAAATCGAGGAAAATCAACAACAAGAAAAATTCAAAACACGCTATTTTTCCCAAAGTCTGTCATGCCTGTCACTGAGCAGGTACCGCCTTTTTTGCCCAAGGCAGCAGATTTTTAACTATTTTTTTGACAATGATGATTACAGTTCAAGATTTCACGGGCGTTTACGCCGAGCAAGCCTTTATGCAAGAACTGCGCGCCACCGCAGAAACAAGCAAGGAAGTTCGCTGGCTCGACTGCACGAAAATCGTAGGAACCGACTGCTACTGTGACGATGACGCCATCAAGGAAATCAACGAATTGATTGATAACGCAGAAAGCAACAGCAAGAGTGAAAGCGACCGCAATATCGAGAATCACGACAATTCCACAAGCGACATTGCGCCACAACTAGGTATTCACTTTTTTGACAACGGCAATTATCATTACATGAGCAAGCTCTGGACTGACAAAGTTCAAGAACCGTTCACGCTCATCGTATTCGACCACCATCCCGACATGCAACCGCCCCGATTTGGCGGAATCTTAAGTTGTGGCGGTTGGGTCAAAGAAGTCCTCGATAACAACAAGTTTATTCAAAGCGTCATCATCATCGGTGTCAAAGACGAACTCGTCGAAACTGTCCGCGAAGAGCTTTCGCAATCCGGGGAATCGAGCATTTTAGATAAAGTGACATTCATCCGCGAAAGCGAACTCAGCATTCTCTCGTCTCTAATCTGCAGCGATTTTGTGAACGTCCTCTCGCCTAATCTTTACATTTCCATCGACAAAGACGCACTCTCGCCCACCTACGCTGCAACCAACTGGGATCAAGGTTCACTTACGCTTGACGCCCTCAAAAATTTCATCACGACACTTACCGCAGGTCGCAAAATTCTTGGCATTGACATCTGCGGTGAACGCGCGCACGATTTCGAAGGCGACGAGCACCACACCGTCCAAGAAGCAGACAAGCTCAACAGCGAGCTGAATCGCGAACTTGTCGAGTTTTTAAAGAAGATTTAAACTAAGCACAAAGTCAAAAGATTATCCTTCAGTTTCTACTTTTTTTCTGAATGCTCGTGTTCATAGAGAACCTTCTGCATTTCTATTTCACGAGCAAGTTCTTCCTTAGATGGCAAACATGTCAAATACTTGGCAGCGTACATACGCTTATTTGTTGCAAGCGTTGAAAATTTTGCCACATCGGCATTTGTTTCTGAACAAAGAATCACACCGACAGTCGGGTTATCCCCCGTATTCCTTTTATAGGTGTCATATAGCCTGAGATACATATCCATTTGACCAACATCTTCGTACGAGATTTTTGTGGTTTTCAGGTCAATCAAGACAAAGCACTTTAAAATGTAGTTATAGAATATCAAATCAATATAATAGTCATCTTCGTCTGTATGGATATGTTGCTGGCGTCCAACAAAAGCATACCCCTTCCCCATTTCCATTAGAAATTTCTGCAAGTGGTTCAAAATTGTACTTTCCAGAGTTGATTCAGTCAATGCAGCATCCTGATTGAGTCCCAAGAACTCAACAATCAATGGATTCTTAATAAACTCGGAATTCAGCAACATGCGATTCCATTTTTCCTAATTTTACGGATTTAGCAGGCAAAGCCTGCTGAATCTTTACTATTTCTTTTTTAAATTCAGCAGGCAATGCCTGCTGAATTTGCAGAAATTTAAACAAACAATAAAATTTTCTAAAATTCCTAAGTTGCGTCTCAGAAAAACCATTACCAAAATTTTCGGTTAACGAAGCTGAAGCTTCTTCAATAATTCGTTTCCCATAATCCGCCCTAGCTTTACCTTGCTGTTCTTGCTCCACGATTCGCCAACCTAGTAGCCAGTTACAAGCCACCTGCATCAAGTTTGCTGCACGAAAACTCATTTTTCGAGCAGTCGAAACAATAGACCGCAAATCAGCGATATAGTTTTCGCTATCAGTTTTTCTTTTCTTAATTTCTCTAGATTTCATTTCAGCCTCCATTTTGCCGCATTTTACAGCTGTTAGATTTTAGAGGCGTTCCCTTATTCCAAAATTTCAGAATAAAAAAACGCATTTCTCCATTCGACAGAGAAACACGTCATGCATTAATGTACCTAATATTAAAATATCTGGCTAGGGGTGCAATAAAATTTTACATAATTAGGGATTTATGAACTGCAGATGTGTGATTTTCAGAAACTTATAAACCACAACACACAATCATCAAGGAGTTCTCTAGCAAAAGAATATCTTTTCGCCTTGGAATTTTTAGCAAGTTTTTTTGCCTCTTCGATAGCGTCTAGCGTGAGATTAGAAAAAATCTCAATATCGGCCTTAGTAGCCTTATCGATTTTTGTCTGTAAAACATCATTTGCCATAGGATTATCTCGTTTTCTGTAAATCTAATCCTATGTCAATGTAAGTGCAATACCTCAAACCGTTATTCTGCGGACAAAAAATTCGACAGGGAAACACTCGTGACTTGAAATTATCTAAGCGACCAAAGAGAATTAGTTCGGGATGAATTTCCCTATTGACAAACAGAATTTAATTACATATATTAAATTCCGTTAATAAAGGATTGATATGCTTTTAGAATTCTTAAAATCAAAATTCGGACCAGGAAAACCCATTTTTACGGAAGATGCCGAACCTCTAGGACTTTCAGCAGGAAACCTACGTCAACAGTTCAAGAAACTTGTTGATTCCGGAGAGCTTTTTCGCTATGAGCCGGGAGTCTATTTTCTGCCAGACACCAATCATGAATACTACCCGATTTCGTCTAATATGGTTGCGGAGTACAAGTACATTACCAATGGAGACGAGATCTATGGCTATTACTCAGGCTACACCTTCGCAAATCAGCTTGGTTTGTGCTTACAAGTGCCTTATAAAGAAGAAATCGTAACAAACAACACAACAGCCATCGCACGTGAAGTTAAAGTAGGAAACATTCCATATTACATACGTCGCGCCAAAATCGCTATCACCAAAGAAAATCGCAATGTTCTTCAGCTTCTGGACTTGCTAAAGGATGTGGAAGAATACACCGATTACTGCTGCGAAGAGGAAGCACCTGACATCATCCGCAGGCATATTTTGCGCAACAAAATTCTCCGTGCCGATGTGGACAAATATATCGAGAACTTCCCTCTAAAAACGTACAAGTACATCTACGACTTGAGGCTTTATGATGTATTTGCATAAAGACAAAGAAATGTTCTTTAACTTTTTGGAATCAGTCAGCAAGATTTCCAAAATACAAGCGGATCTTATCGAAAAAGACTACTATGTTTCACTCATTTTGAAAGAAATCGCTACATCTTCAGACATAGTCGTTTTTAAGGGTGGTACATCTCTTTCAAAAGCTCTCAAAGTCATTAACCGTTTCTCGGAAGATATAGACATTTCATTTTCGGAACATATCGGAGCATCTCGCCGAAAGAAACTCAAATACAATATAATAGCACCTATCGCTCAAAAATTGGGACTTACTATCACAAATTTTGATAAGGCTCAAAGCGACCGAGATGTAACTCCCATGTACCTATAGTTCCTGCAGTTAAGGTAGAAACAAGCTTAATTACAGCAGTTTTTCCCTTCAAGGTAATGCCTATTGGAAACTACATCGCGGACTATGCAAAAGATATTTCACTGAAAGATTATGGGCTAGAACCATTCATGATGAACGTCCAAGCTTTGGAACGTACTCTTATTGACAAGATTTTCGCCATCTGCGACTATTATCTTACCGGGAAATCTCGTCGAATATCACGACACATTTATGATATTCATAAAATACTTCCGCTAATCAACTTTGATGAGCAATTCAAAGAACTTGTGCAAAAAGTTCGCGAAATACGCTGCTCACTAGATACATGCCCTTCTGCAAAAACCGGAATAAATATAAACCAACTTTTAAAAGAAATTTGCGACAGGAATTTCTTTAAAACAGATTACGAGAGCGTAACTCAATTTTTTATTTTTGACAACACAAAATACAAAGAAACAAAAAATTCTTTGAAAAGAATCATTGATTCAAATGTATTTGCATAAGCGCTCATGCGTTCTGCGCAATGACGTAAAAAAAGATGCCGCACGGAGTTCGGCGCGGCACCCCCATTTCTACTTCACGGTAATAAACTTGCTTCGATCCACACCTGCGTCGGGAGCACTCATTCGCATCACATACAAGCCAGCAGGCAGCCCACGTGTCATCCAAGCGACATCGCCAACTTTTGCGGACTCCACATTCATGCGGCGCACCAATGCGCCCTTTGTATCGAAAATGCTAACGCGATAGACGCTCGGCGCTATCATAGCAACGGATTTCGGACGAATCGATATAGTCTTTTCTTCCGATGAATCTTTTTCCGCGGCCTTTACGAGCGTGATATCGAATTGGTCAATATTCGGGCCGTCATTGCCGCCAACGGTTGCAAACTTCACTGCATTTTCGCCTGCCGTAAAATTCACCAGAACTTCAGCAGTTTCCCACACAGTCCAGCCGCCAGTTGTCTTGAAAGATGTCGTTGCGGTATCTAAACCTGCAGAAATCGCAAGAGAACGCGCTTCGCTGGATCCGTTTGCAAAATCAATAATTAACTTGTATTGACCAGCCGTATCGACTTTCACGTTCACGACGACATCGCCGCCCTTATCGAAATTCACATAGCCATCGCCGTGGTACCCGCCATTGCTGCTTTCAGAAACGCCACCTGTAATCGTACCCGTTTCGGCCTGGAACTGTTTATCAGGTGTCGGCGGTTCCGGTTCCACATAATTAGCATCACATTCCGTCGGACTCTTGAGCGTAGCGCCCGCATTCGCCTTCACGGCAGCTTCAACTTCGCTCGCCTTGAGCATAAAGCTCGTGTATTCATACGGTGGCGTAAAGGACGTTCCCGTTCCCCTCGTATTGCCTGAGCAGTTCGTGAAAATGTTGTCTATAACTTCATTCACGCCCGTGCCATTTGCAACACCTGTATAAATCGGATTATTTTCGTTGATGAACACATTGCGTTCGGTGCGCACTCTGCACATATGCCCTGCAGCAACACCAAGCACATCCGTACCATTCGTGATGCTAGCGTCACCCGTTAAAAGGTTGTTCACCACATGCACATTACCATAGCGGCAACGGGGTTTGCGCTGGTTTGCTGCCTTCCACCAGTTGAACATGTAGGTCACATTCAGCTTGCCTTCGCTTTCGGGTTCATTGTCAGAACTGCCGATGAGATTCGAAAGGTTGTGCGAACTCTTTTTCTTGTAGCCAAAAATGCACCACGTAAACGTTACGTTATCTGCACCTTTTACCACATCGGCATTGCCATCCTGACCATCCCAGAATTCACAGTGGTCAATCCATATATTTTTGGAACCGTTATTTTCAATGGTGAGGTTGTCCCAAGCCTGCTCAGCATTACTGCCCGGCCCTTGAATCACGATATTGCGGACGATAATGTTTGAAGCCTTGCTGATGTGAATTGGCGCTTTAAGCACAGTCCCCGGCTTAAGTCCGATGATGGTCTTGTTGGAACCCGTGATATTCAAGCGGTCCCCCGTTCGCCCGCTCCAGCCATCGCCAAGCGTACCATCAATGTAAATCACACGCGGAGAAGAATCCTTCGCGTACTTTTGCAAATCAGCAAATGTTTTTACGGTAATGGGAGTCGCGTTTCCGCCTCCAGTTACATTAAATTCGGTCGAAGTACGGCCCGAACGAGTCGCCCAGCCAATCGGTTTGCACTGATCCATCGCTGCAGACGCACAAACAGCAAGTCCGCACAGCACCGCTAAAATTCGATTCGAAGCTTCAAACATCTCAATAAATTCCTTATTTTTCCAACATATAATTTATATTCCTAAAGCCATTACAGGGCGCAATCCTGAATTAAATTTCTAGACATTTTGTCAAAGAAACCAAGCGACGAAACTAAAATTGCTATTATTCCTTACGGATTACAAATAACCAATAACTATACAGATAATTATGGATATCAATCAGCTCGCACAACAGCACATTTTGAAGCAGCCGCTCTACGTGACCGGCAAACCCATCGCCTACACCGCTCGTGAATTCGGCCTCGACCCGAAAGACATAGACAAGCTCGCCAGCAACGAAAACCCGTTTGGTCCGAGCCCGAAGGGCATGGCCGAAGCTCGCAAGGCTTTGGAAGAAGTGAACCTCTATCCGGATGGCGGTTCTTACGACCTCATCGGAAAGATTGCTGAATTTCGCGGCGTGAACCGCGACCAGATTGCTGTGGGTAACGGCAGTAACGAACTTTTGGACATGATCGCCCAGGTGTTTCTCGGCCCTGGCACGGAAGCCGTCATGGGCAACCACAGCTTCGCTGTTTACAAGCTCGCCACGATGGCCATGAACGCCAAGATTGTTGAAGTTGACATGCCGGCTCCGGGATACAACTACAACCTCAAGGCAATGCGCGACGCCGTGAACGAAAAGACCCGCATCGTGTTCCTCGCCAACCCGAACAACCCGACCGGTTCCAACCTCACCGCGAAGGAAATTTTGGACTTCGCCGACAGCCTCCCGGAAACTTGCGTTCTCGTGATGGACGAAGCCTACACCGAATTTATCGAAGACACGCCGGAACTCGTTCCGGATTTCAACAGCCGCATCGCCGCTGGCAAGAACATCATCTGCTGCCGTACGTTCAGCAAGATCTACGGTCTCGCAGGTCTCCGCGTGGGCTACTGCATCACCCGCCCGGAAATCGTCGCCCTCATCAACCGCGTGCGTGAACCGTTCAACGTGAACAGCATCGCTCAGGCAGCTGCCATCGGCGCTATCGACGACCAGGATTACGTGAACAAGGTTCGCGAACTCAACAAGAAGGGTCTCGAACAGCTCAAGGCAGGTTTCAAGGAACTCGGCCTCCCCTACGTCGACAGCCACGCAAACTTCATCGCCGTCAGCGGATTCAAGGATCCGATGGACGCCTTCAAGTTCTTGCAGGCCAAGGGCACCATCATCCGTCCGCAGCCGGCTATGGGTGACGTGCTCCGCATTACCGTCGGTACCGAAGCTCAGAACAAGAAATGCCTCGAAAACATCAAGGCATATCTCGGCAAGTAAACCGAGAAAGAGACTGCGCGAAGCCCGCGCCTAGCGCCAAAGCTCACGGCGTTGCCCGTGTGATTTCTAAGCGCGGTTTTTGCAGCAGAAGCCAAGCAGAAAACCTGGTCCGCGAGGGCCGGGTTTCTTTGCGTGGTAAAATCGTCCGCGATCCGGACACTCCCGCCCGCGAAAATGATGAAATATGCGTTGACGGAAAGCCCGTAAAGGCAAGCGAGTTCGTCTACTTTATGATGAACAAGCCGCGCGGCTACGTCACTACGGCAAGCGACGAAAAAGGGCGCGCAACCGTCATGGACCTTTTCCGCGAGCAATACGCCAAGATGTTCCCCGGCAAGCCCGTGCCACACATATCGCCCGTTGGCAGACTCGATGCAGCCAGCGAAGGGCTTTTGCTATTTACAAACGATACGCAATGGGCAGACGCTTTGCTGAATCCGCAAGAGTCGCGCGGTCCCACCCACACAAAAATCTACCGGGTGCAGGTTAACGGGCACCCCACAGCAGAAAACCTTGCGCAAATGGAAAAGGGCTTTTACGTCCCGCCCCGCGTCTTTGGCGAAAGCGAGGAATTCATGCACGCCATGCGCGCAGTTTTACACCGCGAAAGCGATAAAACCAGCTGGCTCGAAATCACCTTGGACGAAGGCAAGAATCGCGAAATTCGCCGCATGCTCGCGAAGCTCGGCTACGAAGTTTTACGTCTTGTGCGCATAAAGTTCTGCAATTACGAATTGGGCGATTTAAAGCAGGGCGAAATTAAGCAGCTCAACTCGCCGCGCCCATAACCCCGCAGCATTAAGCTGAGCGCGGTTTACCCGTCCAGCCAAGCTTTTCGCGAAGAGCGCCCACAAATCCCGTGTGGCGCATGCGAATAAACGTCGTCACAAGTTTACTTTCAGACAACATCACATATTCATCCGGTTTCATTTCAAGCGTGATGCGCCCGTCAAAAACGAGGTCTAGCGAGCAATTCACCGCCGAAGCCATTCGCAACTTTTTATCCGTAAGCGAAAGCACAAGCGGACGCACCGAGAGGCTGCTCGGCGCCACAGGAGTAAGCACCACTGCCGGAGTCGAAGGGTGGATAATCGGGCCACCAGCCGCCAAATTGTATGCCGTTGAACCCGTCGGTGTTGAAACGAGAATTGAATCCGCCCAGTATTCCGTCAGGCAGGTATCGTTATAAGCCACGTTCACGTTTACCATGCGTTCCGGAGCATGCGCACGCACGTGGACTTCATTCAGAACAGTCTGCTTTGCAATGCACTTTCTGCCGTGATAAACCGCAGCCTCGATCATCATGCGTTCGCGAGTCGAGAAGTCGCCAGCAAGCAAGCTATCGAGCGTCTTGGTCAAGCCTTCCACACGAGATTCCGCCAAGAAACCCACGCGTCCGGCATTCACACCAAGAATCGGGATGTTATGACCAAGCGCCATATGCGCAGCCGTCAGCACAGTGCCATCACCGCCAATCGCAAGCAGCAAATCCGTTTTCTGCAACGCGGATTCTTTCACCACGCGAATCGGCTTTTTCACGAGTTCCTTGAGGGAATCGAGCGCATAAAATTTCACCTGCGGGTGTTCAAGCGCCCAAGAAGTAATCTGCTTCAAGGCACATGCCAAATCGGCACTCTTGTCCTTGAACCCGACAATTCCAATGCTGCTGAAAGACTTTTCCATAACCATCCTCAAGTTTCGCGTTCACTCAAAGCGTTCGTTCCGTGCGTAGCCTTTATACCTTCCGCGCGCAATCCCTAGCCCGCTTTTTCAGCGTTCTTCTCGGCGTTTTCTGCCACAAGCACATTCTTGAGCTTGTCGACAACACCCGGGAACATCGCTTCAACCTTGTCCATATTTTCGACAGGTTCATCGTTCTGGAGGGCAAGCGACAACACGCTCAAGGCAAGCCCCATCTGCGCCGAATCGCCACCGTCAAAATCGCTACCGTTCACAATTGTTTCAAGGCCGCGAATCACAAGGCCATCGTCGTACACGCCGACTTCGGCACCCGTCTTGCGCAAGTTCACCGCCAAAAATTCATTTTTGGGGCGCATTTCCTTGCGGACTTCCTTAGGTACACGCAAAATCGTTTCTCCTTCACCATAGCAAGCCGCCACAGCCAAAAGCGGGTATTCTTCAAGCGCGGTCGCAATCACGTCTTCGCTAAAGCGGCGGCCTTGCAAACGCTTTCCAGAAGCAAGCGGCTTGATTTCGACATCGCCAAAAACATCACCGTACTTTTCACGACGGCTCACCGTTTCAACGTTAGCACCCATGCGCTTGAGGCATGTGAGCGCACCCGCACGGCTGCTGTTCAAGTCCACGTTCAAAAGCTTGATGACGTTGTCCTTCGGCATGTTCCCGACAGTTGCGAGTACCGCAAAAGCAGTCGCTTCCGTCGTATCGCCCGGCACATAGTATTCACGCGCGGTAATCACCTTCGTCTCCGAAAGTTCCGTGAACTGCGTACGTTCAATCTTCTTGCCCTGAGCAATCATCAAGCGGCGTTCAAATTCGCTCAACTGTTCCATGCCACGGCCTTCATATTTCACAGCCGCACCAAAGTAGATGAGCATTTTCGTCCACTGGTCATGCACCGTAGACTTTTCTTCAAAATTCAAATAGTCATTGCGGATAAGCGCACGGAGCAAAAGCCTGTTGCGCATCACCGAAGAAACATTCCCGAGAGAATCCTTCTTGACGTTCAGTTCATCGCGCAAAAAGTTAAAGACAAACTTTGCCGGTTCATCTTTTTGCACCTTGATCTTGAAATACTTCTGGAGCGTTTCCTTCGCTGTATTCACACGGGCAATTCCCGCATCATCGACTTCAGCGGCAAACGTGTAAAGTTGTTCATCGTCCTTGCTCGCGAGCGTCCAAAGCATCACGTTATCGGCTTCGCCAAACTTGAACGGAAGCATGGTCGGAATAGAGTACTGGAACCCCTTGCCATTCAAGACAAGCTGATGCCCTTGCAATTCGTAAGTGAGACCAAAATCTTTCAGCGCCTCGGCATACTTTTCACTACCACTTGCCCAGGCAAAATTTTCCAACACGGTGCGGCCATTCACCAAAAGCGCCATCACCAAAGTCAAATTCATCCGTTCACGGTCGGGATTCATCAAGAATTCCATCGTCTAATCCTTAAGCAAATTAACGTCTTTCTTTAACTTCGTATTCCAAATATTGCAGCGTCTTCACAGCACGCGCCGCTTCTTCTTGAGTCTTGAATGCAAGCAAAAGCGTACCCGCCACATTTTCGCGGACCTTCATGAGTTCTATGTCGCGAATGTTGATGCCTTCTTCAGCAAGCGGCTGCATCACACTCAACAGAGCGCCCGGCTTATCCTTAAGCTGGACCGTAATTTCGTAGAACGAGTTGGTGTTATTGCGACCCGGAGCAAACAAGCTCGCACGGCCATCGTTACCCGCCTTGAAAATATCGGCAAGCGCCTGCGAATTATCGGCAACCACGCTATGCTCGTCATTTTCAAAATTGCCCGAAGCAGGCTTACCGTCCTTCACGACGTTGAGTCCGTTCATCGCCGCAATCGTCTTGTCGAGACCATCACGGACTTCGCAAAGGGCGCGAGTCGTCTCATCGCGATTCGTCACGGCAATATCGTGCCACATTCCCCAACCCGAAGCGGCAATGCGCGTCATGTCGCGGAAAGCGCGGCCTGCAAAATGCTGGTAGTTGTGCTTGAGCAAGCGTTCCGGCAAGTTCCCGGCAAGCGTTGAGCTCAGCATCTGCGGCATGTGACTCACCCATGCCATCGTGCGGTCGTGATGTTCCGGCGGGAACACGACAGGATTTGCGCCCACAAAGCGGATAATTTCCAGAAGCGGGGCATAAACAGATTCAGGCGTTCCATCCGGCGGGCAGACAAACCAGTACGCATTTTCAAAAATCGCAGGGTCGTTGTATTCGCAAGTGCGTTTTTCGGAACCCGCCATCGGGTGGCTGCCGACAAAGCGGAACGGAGCGGGCAAGCGAACGCCCGCCTTGCAAATTTCAACTTTCGTCGAACCGATATCGCTCACCAAGATTTCTCGGCCAGCATTAGCACCAGCCCACGAAACTTTACCGAGCGCATCAATCATCTTTAAAATGTGGAGGATCGGCGCACAGAGCAAAATCAGGTCGCTATCCTTCGCCCACTTTTCAGTCTCATCGTATTCAAAAAATTCATCGGCAAGTTCAAGTTCACGAGCACGCTTGAGCGTTGCAGGCGAACTCACGGCACGAATCTTCGTCGGGAGCTTAGCCTGTTTGATGGCAGCAGCAATCGAGCTAGCCAAGAGGCCAAAACCCACCATAGTAATGCGGGCAACCATTATTCTTCCACCTTGCGAGTTTCTTCCATGATGACACGGAAAATATTCTGGAACGATTCCGGAGAAAGCGGGCCACCGGCCTTTGCGGCCTTCTCGGCGACCAAATTCAAGACAGACTGTTCGCGACCTTCATCAAAAACGGGCAAACCTTTCTGTTTCTTGATTTTCCCAATTTCAGCAGCGTATGTAGCCCTCTTGTTGAGGAGCGACATCAGTTCATCATTAAGTTCGTCAATGCGAATGCGCCATTCATTAATATCCATATTGACGAATGTAGAAAAAAATTACGGCACGCGGTTTGCGTACTGGTACAACGAAAGCCCAAATTCCGGGAGCGATGCAATCAGAAAATCAAAAATATCGGACTGGATATTTTCGTATTCAATCCACTCCACCGTATTGGCAAACGCATAGATTTCAAGCGGGAGCCCCGTCGGCGTTGGCGCTAGTTGGCGCGTCATGAGCGTCATATCTTGAGCAATCGTCTTACGGCTGCGGAGATACGCCGTGCAATATGCCCTGAACGTTCCGATGTTTGTCAAATGGCGACCATTCAGTTTTGTAACCGTGACATTTTCCGACACGCCAGAATTTTCACCGATTTCATCCAGCTTTTGTTCCAAGTACGGGCGCAGCACATCAATCTTCATGAACTTTTCAATTTCTTCAGGCGTCAAAAAGCGGATGCTCTGCTGGTCAATGAAAAGCGAACGCTTGATGCGGCGACCGCCGGATTCCTGCATACCACGCCAGTTGCGGAACGAATTGGTAATCAGATCATACGCCGGAATTACCGAAACCGTATTGTCCCAGTTACGTACTTTCACAGATGTAAGCGTGATGTCTATGACCGAACCATCAGCATGATGGCGTTCAATTTCAATCCAGTCGCCCTTGCGCAAGAGGTCCGACAAGTTTATCTGGATTCCAGAGACTAATCCCAGAATTGAGTCCCTGAAAACCAACAACAAGACCGTAGCCATGGCACCAAGTGTCGATAAAATAATCACCGGGCTTTTATTCACAATCTGCGACGCAACAAGGATGGTCGCCACGCAGAACATCGCAAGTTTAATGGCCTGGAAAATGCCGCGCATCGGGCGCAGCTTCATTTTCACATTGCGTTCATTCAAGCTTTCAATGACATCAAGCACAGCACTCGCGAGCAAGAACGCCGCCACCGTGAACAAAATATTTCCGATATGTTCACAAAATTCATAAAGCCAATGGCCCTTAGCGAGCACATACGGGAACGACTGCACCAGAATTATCACCGGCACAAAAAAGAGCGCACGCGAAATCACTTTCTTTTTCACAAGCAAGTCATCAAACTTGTTCGGAGTCTTTATGGCAATCCATTTCGCAAGCGGATGCACTACGAAATACAAAAAAGCATAAACAGCCACAACAACAGCTGAAAGTATCGCAAATTGGTAGTAATCGTTCATGCCTACAATCTAAAAATTTCGTATATTATGCACCGAACTTTTATCATTGGAGCAATCATGAAAATAGCCGTTATGGGTGGCGCCGGTTATATCGGAAGCCATACAATTATTGAACTCTACAAAGCGGGTCATTCCGTTGTCGTAGTCGATAACCTCGTAAACTCAAGTGACGAATCTCTCCGCCGCGTAGCAGAAATCGTAGGCTCCCCCATTCCATTTGTCAAGGCTGACGTCCGTGATGCAGCTGCCATGGACAAGATTTTCAGCGAAAACAAGTTCGACGCCTGCATCCACTTTGCTGGTCTCAAGGCTGTCGGCGAATCCGTCGCGAAGCCGCTCGAATACTACGAAAACAACATGAACGCCACTTTCGTGTTGCTCCACGCCATGCGTAATCACGGCTGCAAGAACCTCATTTTCAGTTCTTCGGCAACCGTTTACGGCAACCCGGCACAAATTCCTATTACGGAAGCTTGCCCCAAGGGTCAATGCACCAACCCCTACGGACAGACGAAGTCCATGCTCGAAGAAATCCTCCGCGATGTGCAAAAGGCAGATCCGGAATGGAACATCGTTTTGCTCCGTTACTTCAACCCGATTGGCGCACACCCGAGCGGACGTATCGGCGAAGACCCGAACGGCATTCCGAACAACTTAATGCCTTACATTACGCAGACCGCAGTCGGTCTCCGCAAGGAACTCGGCGTGTTTGGCAATGACTACGACACCCCGGATGGCACCGGCGTTCGTGACTACATCCACGTCTGCGACCTCGCCTCTGGCCACGTGAGCGCACTCAAGGCAATCGAACGCAAGTGCGGGCTCGCTATTTACAACTTGGGTACAGGTCATGGTTACTCCGTTCTTGACGTCGTAAAAGCATTTGAAAAGGTCAACAACGTCAAGATTCCATACAGCATCAAGCCGCGTCGCGCAGGCGATATCGCCACTTGCTACTGCAACCCGCAAAAGGCATTCGACGAACTCGGTTGGAAGGCCCAGTACGGCATTGAAGAAATGTGCCGCGACGCCTGGAACTGGCAAAAGAACAATCCCAAGGGATACAAGGGCTAAGCCCAGTCTTTTACAGAGTCATCCCGTCCGAAGCATGTCACCCCGGCATCCCGGATTTATTCCGGGATGCCGGGGTCGCCTTTTATAAAAGAAAAAGCCTCCCGCTTTAAGCGAGAGGCTTTTTAACTTTGGCAAGCGAGCAGGCGCTCGCTAAAATTTTACGCAAAATTAGTCGCGGTAGTCACGATGAGTGTGGTGTTTCTTGCGCGGCGGTTCCGGGCGATTGTTGCGATAGAGATCTTCGCATTCGCTGATGCTGCGAGCGGCAAAGAACTTACCACGTCTCGGATCTCTGCAATCAATACGGTCAGCGCGGTCACGACGGTAATCAATCTGCATCCAGACATCACCATTGTTGCAATAGAAGTCAAATTTACGTTCCTTTTCGCCACGATAGCATTCGCCACGGCTATACATCTTCTGATCGTTGCTATAACGTTCAGCATGGATTCTGTCATGACGGTCGCACTTCGGTTCTGCAAACTTGCAGGTGATCGACGGAGCCGGAGGTGGTGGCGGAGGAGGCGGAGCCACGCGAGAGCTTTCCTCTTTCTTCGGTTCAACGTTAATCGTCAATGCCATAGCAGACGTGCTAAGCAGCATGAGCGACATCGCGCAAGTAAGCACAAGCTTATTCATAAGACCTCTATATAATTTAATTGTTACAACAAAAATAATATATTAAATATTTTGTAACAAAACCAACAAATTCTAAAAAAAATGGCCTCGCCCTCAAAGGCAAGACCATAGACAAATTTTATAACGAGCAAATTCCAAGACTTTAGATAAATAAAAAACAACTTCGTTGTTTTTCTAGATATTGCGCCTCGGTCATGTGAGCCCGCAAGCGGTCTCCCGCGACGCTCGGCTTATATCAACTTACCGCTTCGCGGTTCTTTAATCAGCGGCTCGGCAATGCCCGTGCAAGCACGGTCGCTGCACTCGCCTTTAAATTAATTCTTCGGCAGTTATCTTTTCGTCGTGTTCGGGTTCCTGATAGCAGGATTCCGGCACTTGGACTTGGTTCTGAAAGTAGGCCTTGTGAGCGGCAATCACCTTTTCACGAGCAAAAGCGGCATCCTTCCATTCACCAATTTGTACGTCCTTGCCTTCCAGTTCCTTGTAGTTTTGGAAGAAGTTCTTCGTAATGCGGAGGAACATCTGGTCCACGTCAGTAATGTCGCAGAACGGACGCGGGTTGAACACCGGCACGCCCAAAACCTTGTAGTCCTTCTTGCCACCGTCGGTCATATCAAGCGCACCGATCACACGGCAAGTGCAAACCGTACCCGTAATCATGGATGCCGGGCTGTAAATGAGCATGTCCAAAGCGTCACCATCGTCAGCCTTGGTGCTCGGGATAAAACCATACGTGCAAGGGTAGCTCATAGAGCTCAAGAGGCAACGGTCGAGACGGAACACATGCAAGCGTTCGTCGTATTCATACTTCAAGTTCGTGTCTTTGCCGATTTCCACGACGCAATCCACTTCGTAAGGATACTTGCGTCCAATAGGAAGATCCAAATAATTAATAGCCATTTATTCTCCGTCGGCCCACTTTGAGCCTCATTATCTTTTTATTACAAATATAATCCCTAATTTAGTATTTATTCGGAAATTGTAAAGTCTTTTTTTACCAAAGTATATTCAAAACCGAATTACCTACTCCGCCAGCGCTGCGTTGTCGTCTTGCCCAAGATACCCCAACTAAACTTCGGTTTTCCCGTATCGGGGCTGTAGCCAACTTCAAGACGGATTCGGTCAAGCGCAGGGATCACGATATGCAGACCACCATAGACTGCCCCTTCGTAATTTTTCCAACCAGGAGCCCCCTTGTCCCAAAGCACGCTTGCATCAAAACCTGCCACCAGCTGGATTCCGTAAAAGAAGTTGATTCCCCACAGCGATGCCGAACGGCGTTCCAACAGCACAAAACGCTCTTCAAGATTCAAGAGCATTTCATGAACGCCCAAATGCTCCGCATCCGGACTGTTAAGACCACGGAAAGAGTTCGTACCGCCATGATAGAAATAATCATAGCGCTTTACATCGCCCGGGCGCAAACGAACAAGCGCTGTTGCCCCCGTAACAAAACGACCGATCGAATAGTAAGCGCGAGCATCTTCCAAGAATTCAACAAAATTTTCACCACGTTTTCCGCCAACGCCCACATGCGTCACATCACTTTCAAAATAAATTCCCTTGCGAGTATCGAGTTCGCTATCGCGGTAGTCCACAGCAAAGCCAAGCCCAAATTCCGGTAGCACGCCAGGTCCTTTTTCAAGATAGCGGTAAGTCAGCTTTCCTAAAAGCGAATAATGCGGAACAAATTTCCAATTCAAGTCCAAACTCAACAACCAACTCGCGTCCTTGAATTCACGGAGATCGTCCCAGCTATCGGTTCGCGTAAAATCAATATTCCAACCAAGCGGGATGCCAAACAAATATGGCGAACTCGCGTAAAAGGCATACTCGTTATTTTCAAAGAACGGATCGATTGCCGTGCGGTAGTGCACTTCGGCACGAATGTCTTCGCCAAGTACATTCAGGTTCGCAAGCGCAAGTCCAAGCATAAGACCATCGCGGTCAGTTGTCTTGCTATCCGGCGATGGAATCCAACGGAAGATTTCTTTGAAATTATAAACGACGTTTCCACCTTTACAAGAAACGTAAATATCCGTAAAGAGGTCCAGGTCTTGCAGGCGAAGCTTTTCCGACTCAAAAGTCTTCTGCGAAAATTCGCCCCCAACCTTGTGCGTGAGTTCGCGCCACACCACACGCGGCTTCGTATGTTCCAAGCCTTCAAACTCAATCGATTCGATTTTTGCACCATCGCTACACTGGTCAGAATCGACACGCAGCGAATCCGACTCTGCAGCGTTTGCAGATACAAAAGCGGAAACGACTCCCGCTAACAAAAAAGTCTTCACAAAAAATTTCACGAATCAAAGATACAAAAGGCATTCGCTAGCGTTTTTTGCGAAGCTCACAAAAATTGCTATATTTGAGGCACCAAATTGAGGTGATTATGTTAGACTTTTTAGCAAACAACTGGCCCTACCTGATTATCCTGGTCGTGGTCGTCGCTTTATTTTTTGTTATCCGTGGTGCGCTCAAGGGCCTGAAAGCCAGAAGCCCGTTTAACATGGAAAACATCCGCAAGAGCACCGAACCGAACTTCCTCGCTCTCCAGCAGAAGTCCAAGGCATTGCTCGCCGACGCCGACATGATTTGCGAAATCAAGCCGGGCAGCGATCAGGTGATTCCGAAGAAAGAAGATGTGAAGTTTTTCCGTCGCGCTGTTTCGCAGAAGTTTAAACTCGCTGTGTTCCAGGTTCCGGGTACAAACAAGGTCGTGTTCTTCTTCTGCAAGACCGAAGCAGGCATCAAGAGGAGACTCCAGAACTTGGTCATCAACCAGAAGTTCCGCGAAGGAAAGCCGCCTTACATGGATGTCGCTACTGGTGAAAAGCTGAGATACCCGAAGGCTTAGGATCCAGTTAATTCTTCTTTTATATCACCCCGGTCAATGCGCCGGGGTCAACTTTTTTAAAGAGACCTAAAGAGAACATCTACAATGCGCACGTACAAAGATTTAGCCATTGCCGAAGAAGAACAAAAGCTCGTAGACGCCGTCAACAAGACGAACAACTTGCTCGTCGAAGCGCCCACCGGTAGCGGTAAGTCTTTGTACATCCCATGGTTCTTGAGCAATCACTTCAGTGGTCGCATTGTCGTATTGCAACCGAGACGCATTGCAGCACTCGCCCTCGCGCAATACTCCGCAAAACTTCACAACGAACCTTGCGGAAAGACGGTCGGTTACCAGTTCCGCCAAGACAGTTGCAAATCCAGCGCTACGCGAATTTTGTTCCAAACGTACGGTAACTTTTTACAGGAACTTCTGCATGGCAAGATGAACGCGGAATGGGTCATCTTTGATGAATACCACGAACGCAAAGCCGACATGGACCTGCTCTTTGCGTACTTGCTCAAATTGCAAGCTGCAAACCGCGCATCAGGTAATGAAAGTATCAAAGCGCCGAGAATCGCCGTCATGAGCGCGAAGCTCAACCGCGAAGAAATGGAACAAGCGCTCGGCGTCAAATGTCTAGAACTCGGACATCCGCTTTATCCCGTACAAATTCTTCACCAGAAACCCGCCGCAGGCGTAAACATCAGCGCAGGTCAGGGAATCGAAAGTGAAGTTGTCCGTGCATTGCGCACGTTGTACCGCAATAACGTATGGCAAACAACGCTCGTATTCTTGCCGGGTAAAGCAGAAATTGCCAAATGCCACACCGCCGCGAGCGAAGCTCTAGGCGACAACGTCGCCGAGTTCCTTGAACTCTACGGCGGCCAAGACCGCGAAACGCAAGACCGCATTTTCGAAGAGACAGAACGCCCGCGAGTCATCTTTACGACCAACATTGCAGAAACATCTATCACAGTTCCAAATGTAACAGGTGTTGTCGATAGCGGTATCGAACGCGTCAGTGAATATGACGATAGCGAAAAAGTGAATGTGCTCCGCACACTTCCGATTTCGTTGCAAAACGCCATCCAGCGCAGTGGCCGTAGCGGCCGTACACAGAACGGTTGTGCCATCCGCCTTTGGACGGAAGATGCCGAGAAGCACATGCCACAAGGCATCGTGCCCGAAGTCTTGCAAATCGAACCCTCGGAACTTTTATTGCAAAAGGCAGCGCTTGAAGATTCATGGGCCCTATCGCCTAACGGCTCCAGGGTGACAATTGATGATGACGTCATTGCGAAGCAATCTCAAATAAAATTGCCCACGGCGATTCCAGAAGCGCGCGAAAGAGTCGCCAATGCGATGCTCAATAACTTCGGCATGTTGCAAGAAGGCTGCATCACGGAACTTGGCAAGCGAGCCATCCAAACACCGATTTCAAGCATTCCGCTCGCATTGATTTTAGCAAAAGCAACAAGCGCCGCAGACCTCCCCGACTTGCTCCTCGCCGCCATGGCATGGATCCATTCCGGCACAGAATTTGTACAGAAATCAAAAAATACACTCAACTTGTTCACGCTCGCAAGCGATACACTTTCTAAATCCATCAACGTTCCGCGAGAAGTTTCGTTCACGCTAAAGCAGCTCCGCGACTTCCGCGACTCATTAAAGGAGAAGCCCGTTTACTCTCCGTCCTCACATTTCATCGCGCAACAGCTTCTCGCCGCATTCCCGGATGCTCTCGCCACTCCAAGCGGTAACGTTTACAAGTTGAGCAACGGCAACACGATCCGTTTGCAAGTTTCAGAGCCGCCTTACGCATTGCTCGCGCTCTCCATGCTCCGCACAGGTGGCGGCAGCAAATCAGAACTGCGCGTAAGCCTTTACGCCCCAGTGCCCAAAGAATTGCTCGGCGGCGAAAGCGAAAACATTCGCTATGAACTGTTATGGCGTAGCGGTCAAGAACGCTTTATCGGCGTCGAGATTCACGAAAGCGAAAGTCCCAACGGCGACATTCGCGAAACAAGCCGCAAAGAAATCCTCCCGCAAGAAGCCTCGCCCAAAGTCCTCGAAAAGCTCAAAGAGCTCACGGCCGATGCTTGGCGCGACAAGCTCGAAAAAGAAAACTGGACCGGTCGTTACCTCACCGAGAACATCCAGACGCTCCTCATCAAGATGCGCCTTGCAGCAAAGCTTTACCCGGAATACGGTCTCCCCGAATTCAATGACGAAGACATGGAGCTTATTCTAAACGAGCTTACGGACGGCATATTCCTTTTGCGCGACATCAACGAAGACCGTTACCGCAACATTGTCGAAGATTACTTCGGCAAGTCCATGCTTGCATGGTTGCAAAAAACGTTCCCCGATCATTACGTGTTGCCTAACGGCAAGCGCGCCCGTTACAGCTATCAAGAAGTCGCCACCGCCGATGAACAGAGCAGCGGCAAGATTGTACAAAGCGCAGACGGCGTTCTCGTCGAGATTTCAGCACGCATCGAAGACTTTATGCAGCTCCGCGGCGAGCACAAAATCGCAGACGGCAAGCTCAAAGTGCGCTACGACATTCTCGCACCGAACTTCCGCACGATTCAAAAAACATGGGATCTCACAAGCTTCTGGCAGAACACCTACGCCGAAGTCCGTAAAGAACTCCGCGGACGCTATCCAAAGCACCCGTGGCCAGAATCAGTCCTGTAGCGCGAAGCGCCTATTTTACTGCGTACACGGCGAGAGTTTTGCTGTACTCGTAGCCAACAACTAAAAGCGGTTCACCGTTCGGGCTCTTTTCAGTAGGGATAAACAAGATGCCTTCAGGGCCGCGATCTTTCGGGTCTAAATAGAAATCTTCCAGTTTCGGAGCATTCCCGCTCTCGATTCCCGTAATGTCAAACACGGCAACGCCACTCGTGCGTTCCAGGCCAACAAAAGCATAGCGCTTATCGCCCACAATACCCGTCGTCACGTTTTCCGGTTCGCAGCCCTTGTCTTCACTGCGGGCATCCATTTTGACCTTGCCCTTCTTGGAATTCCAGTTAAAGTAATCAGGCGCCATCTGAGCCATCGTCTGTTCAAAAGCGTCGCCAGAATCCCACATCAAGTGCCCCGTTTCGCCATCGAAAATGCTTATCGAGCGCGTTCCAAAGCTATACATGTAAGGGCATCTGCCATTCTCCGTCTTATCCGGAGCCACATTGCAGCGTTCCAAATTGCTCACAGAAATGTTCTTCACCTCTTCGAGCATTTCGGTCGTAAACACGCTCGGATCCAGCAAGCCATTCTGAGCCAGCATCATCGGAGTCGTCACATCCGTCCAAGCCTTGTAATCATTGACCGGAGCACCTTCATTCGCCGTAAGCACAAACGTCTTGCCGTTCACTGTGAACGCCGAAATTCCATCCGGTTGGCGCAAGCCACGCAACGGATAATTCTTGATTTCAATTTGCTTGTTCTTCTTGATATCCAGACCAAAACCCGGCTTGGAATGGTCCACATAACCGAGTGGGAACACATCCAATATTTTCTTCGATTCGACATCAAACTTCACAAGCGCATTGTTCTCTTGCAAGCTCACCCAAGCCATCTTGGAATCTTCGGAAACCGTAATATATTCCGGTTCAAGCGACTGAACAAAACTCTTCACGCCCGTCTTACGAACGCCCTTTGCCATCAGAGCAAGCGAATCCTGTTCGCCAAATCCGACAACCGTCTTCTGCGGCTTTTTCCAAGCTTTCGCCAAATCAGCAGCACTCGACACATTCACGCCAGCAATCGACAAAACGCCAATGCCGCCTTCCGGGTCTTCCACAAAATTTTCATCCGGAGAGCCTTCGCATGCCACGAGCAAATTCTTTCCATCCGGAGTAAACGTAATCATGTCAGGCATGTAGCACAGTTCATGTTTACCAAGAACTTCAAGTTTCTTGTTGTAGCGCATGACCTGCACATGTCCCATTTTCCATTCGGGGTTGTTCAAAAGACTTACCGCTACGAGGTCACCATTGACCGTCACGCTAGAGGCGCCACCCGGCAACTTGACTTCACTTATCTTTTGGGGCTTTGCGGGGTCTGCCATATCGACCACTTCCAAAACATTTTCGCCGCCAACCACGAACAGCACTTTCTTTTCGGGCATGTACGCCGAAATTTCAGCCGTCGTCATCGGAATGGAAGCAATCTGCTTCAGAGTCGAACGCAAATGGAACGGTCCTGCCGGCACATCCGATTTTTTAGCAAACGAAAAGCCCGCGCACATAAGCAGGCTCATGACGAAAGCGGTTCTTTTCATTTCAACTCCCCGCGGCGGTGCCGCGACTAAAAATTAATCAAGAATCAACCACATGATAAGCATGCCAAGACCAAAGCTACCAAGCATCGATGCCGACTGCATCATCATGCTGTTCTTTTCATCTTCCTTAGCTTTGGCATCCTTGGCTTTTTGCTTTTCTGCCTGTTCCTGACTTGCCTGCATTGCAACGCTCAATGCCTTGGCACAAGTTTCGTTGTTCTTCTTCAGCGTGTTGTAGCTCTGTTCCCAGTTTTCGCACTTAGCCTTTTCCACTTCGAGATCCGACCGCAGCGATTGCTTTTCTACAGTGCATGCGCTATCGCGAAGTGCCATCACACTATCGCGCACGGCAAGTTCAGCGACAAGCTCCGCATTTTCTGCAGCACTACCTGCAGTTTTCGAATCAGCTGCATTTACAGCACTTACCAAAGCAAGCACAAGCAAAGAGCCCAAAGCCCACGACTTCACAAAAGAACGAACAACAGAAACCATATTTCCTCAATTACATCTGGGCGTAAATGCGCTGCCAACCTTCTTCCGGAATCTGGGCGCCCATAACCTGAACGACTTCGTTCGAAACAATGCTACCGAGCTTGCCCGAGCGTTCCATATCCCAGCCGTTCATGTAGCCATAGAGGAATCCCGATGCCCAGAGGTCACCAGCGCCCGTCGTATCGATAGCCTTTGCAGCACCCGCAGACACGCGAGTTACCACACCATCCTTAGCGATCAAGGCACCGCGCTTGCCAATCTTCACGACCGCGACCTTAGCCTTCTTCGCCAAGACTTCAAGAGCCGCTTCTTCCTTGACACCGGCATAAGCAAAAGCTTCATCTTCGTTAGCGATGATGATATCAATCATCTTTTCTTCGAAGAGTTCATCGAACAGCTTGCGGCAAGCTTCGACCACGCCGAACGAGCTAAAGTCGAGAGCGGTTTCGACACCGAGGCTACGTGCGAGCGTAAACGATTTCTTGAAGCATTCGCCATTAAATGCACGGTAGCCTTCAGCATAAAGGAGTCCCACATCGTCATAAAGAGCCGGAGTAAAGTCATCCGAACCGAGGAAGTCCGAAGCGCCAAGGTAAGTCCACATGGAGCGCTGGGCATCCGGAGTCACAGCAGAGAAAACGCAACCCGTAGCGACTTCGCTCATCCCGAGCTTCGATTCCACGCCGTTATTCTTCAAGTGTTCCTGGAAAAGCTTGCCGAGTTCGTCATCGCCAATCTTCGAAATAAAAGCAGCCTTGCCATGCAAGCGAGAAAGCCCCACCATGGTATTGCAAGTCGAGCCACCCGGCACGCGAATCGGATTGTCAAGAGCGCCGAGGAACTTTTCCATCTGCGGCCAGTCGACCATGTTCATGCCACCCTTCTGTACACCCTGAGCTTGAATCCATTCATCGCTCACGTTAGCCAAAATATCAACAAGGGCTGCGCCCATACCAAGAACTTTCTTCATTAGAATCCTCCGCGACGGCGACGCAACTTGTCACCCGCTTTTAATAAAAATTCACGTTCCGACTCACTCAAGGACTGGAGGCCTTCGCGCTCCACCTTCTTGAGAATTTCGTCCATGCGTTTCTGTTCATCTACGTAGAACACTTCACCTTCGAGAACTTCCGGTTCATCGGAACGGCGCGAGTTCGAACGCGAACCCGAACTACGGTCTCGATTATACTTTTCAGGGTCTCTGGAGAACAAACGGAAAATAGCCGAAAGCGGTGAATTGTAAAGCACCTTCGCTCCGTTCTGGAAAATTGCCATGTAAATAAAACCAGCGACCACACCGCCCAAGTGGGCAAAGTGCGCAATCATGTCGCCCGAATTAGCAAAGAGAATATCAAGTGCAATCATCACCCACATGGCATTCTTGATTCGCATCGGAATGACAAAGAACATGAGGATAACGCGATCCGGGAAAAACTTGTAGTAAGCGACAAAGACACCCATCAAGGCGCCCGACGCACCGATAATCGGATTGTTCGTAAGCCCGAGGACGCACATGAAGAAACTGAACAGCGCCGCAAAAATGCCACAGAAAAAGTACATTGAGACAAAATGACGCGTCCCCATCCATTCCGCGACCTCTGAACCGAACATCCAGAGCATCAGCATGTTGAAGAAGAAATGCATAAAGTCAAAATGGATGAACATGTACGTTACATAGCGCCAAAGCTCCAACGGAACTCTCGGCATAAAGGCGCCGTAGTAGTTGATGTAATCCGTGAGGCTCCCATAACCAGCCCCTAAATTAACTTCTAGTCCACGCCCAAGAAAAGCGATAATGAATACGACTGCATTCGCAAGCAAAAGCGTCTGCAAAGCCTTGGGCAAATATTTAAATGGCTTCATAATTTTTCCTAAACTCTTTTAAAAGCATGGAGACCATGTTCTTCGGCACATATTTAGAAATTAGCGACTTCTGTTCGGCGGCACTCTTCTCTGCACCACACTTGAGGAGTTCTCGCACAAGCGTACTGCTCACCACGAGATGTTCCTGCGCACTGAGCAAAAGTACCGTCTCAACATCGCCATTACCGTAAATGACCTTGTTGTTCCAGGCGACCGCCTGTTCTGCATCCAAGTCAGAAGAATTGCGAATTCCACGCACCAGGTAATGCGCCCCGACAGTCTTCATAAAATCGACAGTCAAGCCACCGTGGACAGCGACCGATACATTCGGGAATTCAGAGACCGCCGCCGCCACCATCGCCTTGCGCGTTTCGGCATCAAACAAGTTTTTCTTACTTGCATTCTGGGCGACAAGTACAATCAGGGAATCAAAGATGCCGGCGGCACGTTTTACAAGGTCAAAGTGACCGACTGTAAACGGATCAAAGGAGCCCGCAAACACCGCCACACGGCGTCCGCAGCCTTCCTCCACAACTGATTTTTTCTTTGCTTTAGAATTCCACACCATGTGGTATAATGTACAAAAATCACGCCCTAATAATTATCAGCGACGACTCGCCATAGCGGCGAACTTGCCCCTGAAAATCATCACCCTTAGCCCATTCAGGCAACTTGCGGCTCGGAGCCTCAAAAACAGCCACACCACCAGGGCTCAGCCATCCGATAAACGGTCGTAAGTCCGGGTAATCCATGTCCTTGAACGGCGGATCCGCGTAAATCAAGTCAAAACCGCCATCGGCACAGACAATCTCTTTCTTGAGCGTAAGCACGCTTGTTTCTAGAAGCTTGAGCCTGGAATCCATGCCAACCGACTTGTAGGATCGTTCAATCATCCTCGCCTGCGGACGAGCAAGTTCCACAGCAGTCACACTTGCAGCCCCACGGCTCAACGCCTCAAGCCCCATAATGCCACTGCCGGCAAAAAGGTCCAGCATGCGGAATCCATCGACGCCCTGCAATATGTTAAAGAGAGCTTCCCTCGTGCGGGAAGCTGTCGGACGTGTTTTCATGGTATCCGGGGACTCGATATTGCGTCCCCGCAAAGAACCGCCAGTAATTCGAATCGGCATACTAGCGGAGAACGAACATTTCGATGCGCAAGTTCGTAATCAGGAACTTCTTGGCGTACTTCAAGTCAGCCTTCGGTACACCCATGCGAATCGGGGAATTAGCAAATGCATTCATGAAGTTCAGCAAATCAGCAAAGTCCGAAGTCGTCGACACGTTGTACGCATAGCGTTTGAACACACCGAAGTCTTCAACAACAGGCTTTTCCAAGCCCTTCAGCTGAACCTTGTTCGAAGCGGCAAGATTCTTGAGAGCCTTGACTTCTGCCGGAATTTCTGCAGCAGGGACAAAACCACGCACAGCATCGAGACGCACCTGCGGAACAGAGAACTGTCCAAACACAGCCACTTCGGTAGCCGCTTCAGATGCAATCGGCGACTGGAACTGCTTACTTACAGCTTTAAGTCTATCCATAAGTGTATGCTGCGAAGAAGCCTTCATAGCAACACCGCGCAAGTAATAGTAGTTCGGAGCCTGGTACACGCATTCCGAGAAACCGATATCATCCGGGGCTGCGGTATTGAGGAACGAAAGGAACTGCGGCAAGGAAGTCTTCTGATAAGAAAGCTTCTCGAGCGGCAAATAGCTGCCGTAGCCTGTTCGTTTGTTATTAAACAGGACCTGCGGATTGATTTCGGCAACAATGTCCTTTACAGGCATAGCGGCACGAACACGAGCCACCGCTTCTTGCTGCTTAGCAAGCTCTTCGGCGGTCGGACCGGCAGGGGTCGTCGTGGTTGTCGAACTCTTCTTCGCCCCAATCAAGTTGAGGTAGGAATCCGGGAACACGCCGTCCAAAACAGCCGGGACCCCCATCACGCTCAAGTAGCAGCTAAAAGCGACAACGGCAAACAAAGCCGCAACGGCAACCGTCAAATACTTTCTCTTGTAGCGACGTTCCACATCTGCAACGTTCGTCACATGCAAATGCTGGGCAACACTACCGATGGTGGAATTCTTTTCCGCCACCGCAATAAGGTTCATGTGAATCATACACCCTCCATCTGATTGAGAGCGGCGCCAACAGCACCAACACAGCAAATCATGTCAACGGGGTTCACGCTTTCGTCACACGGAAGCTGAGACAAGCCTGTCATCAACGATACCTGGTAATCGCCAAGTTTACTCGTGAGCGCATTCACAAACTGCTCGTTCGAAGCCATCTCACCGCAAAGGCGCACATCAGTCACACCATTGACGGCATTCTCCGTCTGGACAAGCTTCATCTGTTCAACAATCTCGTTCGCAAGAATCGGATAAGCCACGTCTTCGGTCTTACCGACCATCGAAAGCGTCGAGACGCAACGCAAAGCGAGAAGTTCGTCGCGGCGCATCCAGGCAAGCGTCACGCCAGCGAAGTCCGCCTTCACCACGCAAACAGCATCCTTGATCTTTTCGCCAACATCCATCACGTTCATGAGCGAAAGCACATCGACTTCCATGGACTTCGGAGAAAGAATGCGGGAACGGAAACCCTTACGCAGAGCTTCGACCCATTCCTTGCGGACCGCCATGATCAGTTCGTTATACCCAAAGGAATCATCGCCACTCAATGTAGTCGAGTCCACGATGTAGGCACTCACATCGGCATTGGTAAACAGTTCCATATACCATTTCAAGTACTGGTCCTTGTTGGCGACAGCCTCTGGCGGTACGTAGACCTTACGGATAATCGACATCGTTGCAGGCATCGTGACAGAAGTCGCCTCGATATCTTTAATCTGGTTTTCGTCCACCCACTGCTGGAGAGTGCTTTCAAAAAGGAAAATATCGTAAATAGGGTTCGTTTCCGTCGGAAGGACAGCCACCTTGACAACCTTCTTTGCAGAAGAATCCACAAGGGCGACCTTCATGGAAGTATCCCCTACCTCAACACCTAGATATAACTTCGTTTCACTCATAAATATGCTTATGTAAAGTTTTATATCCTAAAACTAATCAAAAATTATCAATTGTATCATGTTTTCAAGCTTTTTCTTTCCAATTCCATGCACTTTTTTGAGATCTGAAGGGTCTTTGAACGGTCCAGAGGCGTTTCGGCGCTCTATAATCTTCTCCGCGAGCTTGGGTCCCACCCCCTTTATCGCGCACAAGTCGTCCGCACTCGCCGTATTGATGTTCAGCGGGAACGTGACTTTTTTCTTCGTCTTACGGTGATGCTCGGACGATTTCGGGACGGAATCTGTAAGGGTTATTACTTTGTCGGTATCGTTAAACGGGACCGCACTCGTATCTGCTTCAGGAACCGCTGCCGAAGATGCTACCGGAGGCGCATTTGCGACAACTATAGCGTCACCGACTTCGAACGTTTCGATAGACGGGAGTCCCCACGGGAGGTAGCGGACGGTTAAGCCAATGATAAAGAGGAGGATTGCGAGTTTGAGAATTCTTTTTTCAGATGCGTTCATTGCCTTTTATAGAGGGTTCATCTAATAAGGGATATAATAAACGATCTACTAATATATTCTCGACGTGGGTTGCGTCCGCAGGGACGTCCACGGAAATGCTCGGGTAAGCGCTCTGGACAATGCGGATGGGGCGGCGCCCTAATATTCGCATCTGCTCCAGCGAGCGTTCCAGCTCAATCTTGTTCTGCGGGAGCGACGCAAACTCGTCGCGAGCTTCGCGGGAGTATGCGTAAATGCCCTGGTGCTGGAACCAGAGGTTCGCTTCTGCAGGCGGCACAGACCTTGTAAAGTCTACAGCCACACCATCGCGCACGAGCACTTTCACGACGGTCTTGAGTTCAGCTTCTGCGGGGTTCAACGGGCATGCGACCGTCACCCAGCAGTCGGGGTGTTCCGAGAGGTCTTTCGCGACATCGCGGAGCACGGAAGGTTCAACGAGAGGCTCATCGCCCTGAAGATTCACGACAAGGTCAAGACCAAGCTTTTTAGCAGCTTCAGCCACGCGGTCGGAACCTGTTGCACATTCGCCAGTCATCACGCAGTCAAAGCCAGCCGCCTGGACGACAGCTTCGATTTCGGGACTGTCCGTCGCACAGACAATGCGATCAAAACAATCCGCAAGGAGCGCGCGTTCCATAGTACGGACGATCATCTCCTTGCCGTTGAGCTTCAGGAGAGGTTTCCCCGGGAATCTGGACGAGCCCATGCGGGCAGGAACGATACAGCTGACCTTGTTCAAGGCGAATTACATCACCTTCGGGATGGCGAAGTGGTCGTTTTCGACAGCCGGAGCGTTAGCAAAAGCCTGTTCGAGCGTAAAGCCCTGCACCGGCACGTCTTCGCGGAGGATGGTAGCGCCGTTTTCGACAGCAGTCATCGGTTCCACGTTCGAAAGGTCCAAAGCCTTCAATGCTTCGAGATGGTCGAGCATCTTGTCCAAGTGACCCTTGATAGCCGGAATATCTTCTTCTGCGATGCTCAGGCGAGACAACTTCGCGAGCTTCAAAACTTCTTCACGTTCAAGCATAAAAAACCTCTTTTTTTACGAAATGCAAGATAGAATATTTTAGTAGGAAGTAGGAAGTAGACTGTAGGAAGTGGCTGGTAAACAGCGCCGGAGCAGCTACCCAATCACTTCCAAAGCAGCGTATTTGAGGATGATAGTGCGGTTCATGTTCTCGCGGTCGAAGCGAACATCAACACGAGCGTTGTCGCCACTGCCATAAGCCTTCATAATCACGCCCGTTCCATACCTGGAATGGCGAACGCGTGCGCCCTCGTGGTACGGATTATCGTACTCGATTGTCGGACCAGACGGAGCAGGCGATTTCACAACCTTCACCGGGTTGCGGTACACGATGTGCTTATCATTCTTCTTGATGGATTGTGGCACAGGCGCCGGGCGCGAACCAAATGAAGACCCGCCAAAACCGCTACGGGAGCCGCCAAAGCTACCGCCATGGGAGGCGCCGCCAAACGAGCGATTGCCATAGGAATTGCCCGAGCCCGAATTGCCATAAGACGGACGAGAGCCATAACTCGACGAGCCGTACGATGAGCTAGAACGCGTATTTCCCACAAAGCTAGGAACAGACGGGCGTGTATTCAAGCACGGTGTAAAGTCGACAACGGACGGATCCAGTTCCTTGAGGAAGCGCGACGGCGCAAACGGTCGAATGTTCCCCTGGAAGAACCTACGTTCCGCATGGTACAGATAAAGTTTCTTTTCGGCTCGGGTGCAGCCCACATAGAACAGGCGGCGTTCTTCTTCCATCTGCTCGTTGATTTCGGCCATCGAGAGCATCGAAGTTCCACGCACGAGCGGGAAGATTTCATCATCGCAGCCCGCCAAATGAACCGTATTGAATTCCAAGCCCTTTGCCATGTGGATCGTCATGAGCGTTACAAGACCCTTCGACGTATCGACCTTCTTATCGCCATCCGTCAAAAGCGAAATATCCTGCAAGAACGCATCGAGCGTTGCTCCCGGATGTTCTTCGTCAAATTCGCGGATAGCGTTGATCATTTCGTCCAAGTTCGCAATGCGTTCGTCAGCCGTGACTTCGTCTTCCTTGCGCAAGAAGTCCTTATAGCCTGTATCGTTGATGATATGTTCAGCAAGAATCGGGAGCGGATACTCACCAGAAGTCATCATGTTCTTCCAGTTCGTCACAAGGTCCGTAAACACCTTAAGCTTCGGAGCGCCGCGCCCCGTGCCGTTCGCCTCGGTGAGTAGATTGTCCCAGAACGAACCCTCGCCCGCTTTCACCTTGGCGAGCACGCCTTCAACTGTTGTCTTGCCGATGGCACGCGGCGGAGTGTTTATCACGCGTAAGTAGGCAGCATCGTCTTTTTCGTTGGCGAGCACACGCAAGTAGGCAAGCACGTCCTTGATTTCCTTGCGGTCCCAGAATCTTGTACCGCCAAAAATCACCGACGGGATGCGCAAATCGTTGAGCGCCTTTTCAAGCACGCGGGACTGTGCGTTCGTACGGTAGAAAATTGCTGTCTTGGCATAAAAATCAGGGCCCGCCTGCGCCACAGTCTTTGCAATGTTCGATGCTTCAGCACGGTCATCTTCAAAATAGCGAACGTGAATGAGTTCGCCCGCTTCTTCCTTGGAAAACACGTTCTTCTGCATTTCAGCAGGACGGACGTTATGTGCAATCACGGAACCCGCGCCTTTAACGATGTTTGCGGTCGAGCGGTAATTGCGTTCGAGCTTTACAATCGTCACCGGAGCAAAATCGCGGTGGAAGTTACGGATAATCTTGATATTTGCGCCACGCCAACCGTAAATACTCTGGTCGTCATCGCCCACCACCGTTACGTTTTTCGTATTCTTGTCGATGAGCAACTTCAAAAGTTCATACTGCACGTCGTTCGTATCTTGGTATTCATCCACGACAACGTACTGGAAACGTTGTCTAAGCTGTTCCGCCAAATTCGGGACCATCTGTAACATGCGAACCGTATTGAACAGCAAGTCGTCGAAGTCCATCGCATTCGATTCCGCAAGCTTTTTCTGGTAAGCGGCGTAATAGCGCGCCTTACGTTCTTCGTCGGCAAATTCAGCGTTCAAAGCCGCCACATCCGGAGTCTGCAAGACTGCCTTGTCATTCTTGTACAAGACCGTATTCTTGAAACGGGAAATCGCGCTGTGGACCTTCTTCAGTTCATTCACGTCATAATCATCGCCAAGATCGTCTTTCAAGATTTCCTTGAGGATGCGCTTTTGGTCATCGTCATCGTAAATGGAAAAGTTGGCATCAAACCACTTGCCGCCAAGCGCCTTGATTACAGATTCCTTCGCCAAACAGAGTTTCAAAAGCTTAAGGCAAACGGAGTGGAACGTGCCCATCCACGTGAACGGCTTACGGCAATTCAAAAGCTTCTGGATACGATCCTTCATTTCGCGGGCGGCCTTGTTCGTAAAAGTCACCGCCAAAACGCGATTGGAATCAATCTTGTGGTACGAAACCAGATGAGCAATCTTGTAAGTAATGCAACGCGTCTTTCCAGAACCTGCACCGGCAAGAATCAACATCGGGCCGTTGATTTTCTTTGCGGCCGCCGCCTGTTCCGGATTCAACTCTTTATCTAAAACACTATCATCAACAACATTGCATTCTACGAAATCGTCCATCTAGCACTCCTAGTCGATATACAGATGTGCAATATAGTAATTTGGTTATTGGTCAATGGTCATTAGTTATTAGTTTAGACTCTTACAAAAATAGGAGATCCCCGCTCGTCCCCGTCATCCCCGTCAAGCGAGGACAGGCGCGAGGACAGGTAGGCGGGGATGACAAGAATAAAAGGCGGGGATGACAAGATTAATAGTCCGAGGTGACAAGCGTCGAATTAATCGTCGGCGGTGGATGCGCCGATGGCCTGTTCCAACGTGGTCTGGCCCTGGAGCGCCTTGTTGATGCCGTCCATACGGAGCGTAATCATTTCGCAAGACTTAATAGCCTCGCGCTTGATTTCGTCACCGGAAGCGCGCTTAATCACGAGGTTACGCACAGCTTCGTTCGGCACGAGGAACTCGTAAATACCGCAACGACCCTTGAAGCCCGAACCATCGCACTTTTCGCAGCCCTTGCCATGGTAGAACTGCATGTCCGGAGAAAGGTGGAGTTCATCGCGAAGTTCCTGCGAGATTTCGACCGGCTCCTTGCAGTTCTTGCAAATGCGGCGCACAAGTCGCTGAGCCAACACACCCTTAATAGCTGTAGACACAAGGAACGGTTCCAGTCCCATTTCGAGCAAACGAGGGAAAGCACCGGCAGCGTCGTTTGTATGGAGCGTACTGAAGACCAAGTGACCCGTCAAAGCAGCTTCGATAGCCATCGTCGAGGTTTCTTGGTCACGCATTTCACCGATCATGATCACGTCCGGGTCCTGACGGAGCAAGGCACGAATGCCCGCCGCAAAGGTAAAGCCTGCGGCATTGTTGATCTGACCTTGGTTCACACCGTCAATATTCAATTCCACCGGGTCTTCCATCGTCGAGATGTTGATCGTGGAATCCAAAATTTCTCGAATAGAAGCGTAAAGCGTCGTAGACTTACCGGAACCCGTCGGACCGGTAACGAGCACAATGCCATTCGGGGCATTAATCGCATCGATAAACTGCTTGAGCACGCGGGCGTCAAAGCCCATTTCCTTAAGCGGGAACTGACCCGAATTCGGGTCCAAAATACGCATAACGATCTTTTCGCAGACACCGCGCTTACGCAAAGAAATCGGGAACGAGCTCACACGAAGGTCAACTTCGGATCCCTTGTAACGCACCGTGAAACGTCCGTCCAACGGCTTACGCTTTTCAGCAATGTCCATCTTGGACAAGAGCTTGATACGCGAAAGAATCTGCGGCATCAAACGTGCCGGAATCGGAGACATCACCTGCAAGTCACCGTCAATACGGTAGCGCAACTTGAGGAACGTCTCTTGCGGTTCAAGGTGAATATCGGAAGCATGACGGGCAATAGCTTCGTGAATCAAGGTCGTCACAATCTTCACGACCTGGCGGCCTTCTTCGTCGGTCAGTTCCGGTTCATCGCTATTGCCACTTCCACGTTCGACCGTTTCAAGTTCATCCTCGTTAGAACCTCCAATAAGTTCTGCAAGGGATTCTTCAGCAGGGCCGTGGCCCGCAAAGAGAATATCGATAGTCTTCTTGATGTCCTGTTCAGACGCCATGACCACATCGACATTGCGCTTGACCTTAAACTTGATAGAGTCCCTGAGACGCACGTTCGTCGGGTCCGCCATAGCGACCACGAGAGCCTGGCGAGCATCTTTCGACACGTAAAGCGGAACAATCTTGTTCGCCTTGCACTGTTCTTCGGGGATAAACTCATAAACCTTTTCATCGAGCTTGATGGAATCGAGCTTGACGTAAGGCACTTCGAACTGGCAGCAAAGAATGTCCGTGAGCTTTTTCTCGTCGATAAATCCTAAATCGATAAGCACACGGCCAAGGCGCTTGCCGCCCGACGTTTTTTGCTTTTCAAGAGCTTCGTTCAGTTTTTCCTGAGTAATAAAGCCCTGGTCCAGGAGCATTTCACCGATACGTTTCTTGGTAACGCTCTGCATCTGGACACCGAGAATATCGGTCAGCTGTTCCTGCGAGACCATTCCCGCCTTCACAAGAACCTGGGCAAGAGTCAGTTTCTTGCCTTTTTGCGTCCAAAACTTAACTTCGTCTTCGGCGTACTTTAACTGGTCTTCGTTAATCAGGTTAACGCGAACCAGCAACTGCCCTAAACTATTTGAATCTTTCATAGATGCGACCAAGCCTGAGCATTCAGGAGTGCCTTAACTCCATCTTGCCTTTTCAAATAAACACCACTGCCACAAGATACCAAACCGATATCGTGGATTTCGCCCTTTGGGGGCACACTTTCTAAATATATACTTTTTGTAAGATTAGAAGTGAACAGAAGTTCGTATTCTTCGCCACCATTTAGTGCAAATTGGAGGGGAGAAAGCCCAAAATACCCGCACATTTCCAAAACATCGGGGTCAATAGGCAGTTTTTCCTCGTCAATTTCGATAGAAACGCCCGACGAGAGCGCAAGGTGGTTTGTTTCGGAACTAAGCCCATCGCTAATGTCCATGCAGGCGCCACGCACCCCCTGTTTGATGAGTTGAGCCCCCGCATCCTCGCAAATTTTCGGGGCAAGGTGGTATTCGACGAGCCTCGGGAAGCGTTTAGCCTCCTCGGGATGGTTCATCAAAATCCAGAGTCCGGCATCGGATTTGCCGAGCGTGCCCGCCACAAAAACATGGTCCCCCGGTTTTGCAGCACTGCGAAGGAGTGTCGTTTCTCCATCAGTTGTGCCGAGGAGTGTTGTCGAAAACATCCCGACATCGCCAGAGACCGTATCTCCACCAATCAACGTAATTCCTCTTCTCTCAAAGCCTTGCGCAACCGCTTTTGCAATTCTGTTTCGAGTTTCTTCGCTCCAGTTTTTGTTCACGCAAAGTCCGAACAGCGCAATCTTGGGTCGACCGCCCATGGAAGACACGTCTGAAACGTTGGACACAATGTGCTTCTCGACCGCCTGTTCCGGACTCGACCAGTCCAGGCGGAAGTGCGTGTTCTCGACCGAGAGGTCCTTGGTCGCAAGCCAGCCATCAAAGATGGCACAGTCATCCCCCGCCGACAGCCAACCACGGTGCGTGGGTGGTTCATTTTTTAAGGGAGCGACCCCATCCAATATTTTACGGACAAACCGAAATTCACCAAGATCAGGGAAATTCATATTTTTCAAGGACAATTCAAATTTTCTCCCAATAATTTAACAATAAACTTTCTATACTTTAGGCGTGGGACATATATTTTTTATAACGCCATCATCGCCAGGCAGCCTCGATAAGCTGAACCAGTGGACCTTCCGCTGGCTTTTAGAACATGGTAACATGGCGGAAGATTCCACCCTCTATACTTGCAATTCCATCGAAAGCGCCCAGAGCCTTTTGGAATCAGCCCTCATCATCGGTCAGTCGCCATCGCTCATTATCTTTGACCATGCCGACCACGCCACCGAGAAGAACTTGGCTTTTAGCAAGGAACTCCACAACGGCATTCCCGAATCGTGGATTATCGAAATCATCCCAGACGACATGCCGCTCCCAGAAGACTCGAGCGACAACGGAACGTTCTGGATCAGGCGTCCCATCAACGAAGACGAATGGTGCGCTACGCTCGAAAATGTGCTGCACAAGAACGGCTGCCCGCAGTGGGCAAAGTGGACTCAGCACAAGAGCTACAGAGGATTTTAAAACAGAGGTTTTTAACCGTGATTAAAGGCGTCAGCTACTTTGGTGTGCGCTCTCCGAAGCTCGCACACGTAGATCTTGTACAGATAAAAGAAGCAGGATTCAACGCAGTCCTCCATACATGGAGCGAAGAAGACCTGCAATATTATTACGATACCATGAAGCAGATCGTGAACGATTCTGCCGCCATGGGACTTTCCGTTTACGTGAACCCGTGGGGAGTCGGACGCGTATTCGGCGGCGAAGCTTATTCGGAACTCACCGCGAGGAATCACGACATGTGTCAGGTCGCCATAGACGGAAAGCCTAAGGTTGCCGCCTGCCCGAACCACCCGGAGTTCCGCGCCTACATGCACAAGTGGATTGCCACAGTCTGCGATACAAACGTCTCTACGATTTTCTGGGACGAGCCGCACTTTTATTTTGAAAAAGGCGGTCTTAGCAACTGGAGCTGCCGCTGCGAAAAATGCCGCGCAAAGTTCCGTACAAAGTTTGGCTACGAGATGCCCGCCGAGCTTACGGATGACGTAAAACAGTTCCGCGAAGAAAGCCTCATTGAATTCTTGGACGAGATGACTCAAGATGTCAAAGCGCGCGGCAAACACAACTGCGTTTGCATGCTCCCACCGTGGTTCCCGGCGGGGCTCGACGACTGGAGTCGTGTCGCGCGCCTCGATGCCGTCGACGAAATTGCAAGCGACCCGTACTGGGAGCGCGGAGCAAGTGAAGAATGGGTCCGTGAAAAATACCGCGAAACAGCAAACAAGCTCGTCGAAGTCGCAAACCGCTACGGGAAATCCGTACAAATGTGGGTCAAGGCTTACCAGATTGAAGCAGGGCGCGAAAATGACCTCGCCATCGCCATCGATGAAAGTCGAGCCGCAGGCATCAAGAACATATTCGCCTGGAGCTACCGTGGCACGGAAACATTAAGTTGGCTGAAAAGCGATAATCCCGACAAAGTTGCAGAGGTATTCCGCACAAAGCTTAAAAATTGCTAATTTGTATTTTAAATACAATTATACACCAAGAGGATCTAAGATGAGAGAAAAAATCATTGGCGCAACGCTTTTACTGGCATCGCTTGCATTCGCTCAATATGAAACAAGCGGCGATTACTTCGGAACAAGCGAACCGACAAATTCCACAAGCGCTTTCGAAAGCACTTCTTACTCCACAACTACCGCTCCTGAAAAAAAGGAGAAAAAAGACCCGTACTACCACTCACACAAGGGCTTCTATTTTTCGACAAGCCTGACATTTGGTTACACCTATCTCCGCTACAACAACCACGACGTGTATTACGATGGCGTGGAAATCGATGAATACAAGTTTACCGGTTTCATGACTCCTTATGAAGAAGTCCGCCTCGGTGGTTCCATCGCCAACGTAGCCTCTGTTTACGGTTTATTGGGCTTTGGTATTGGAACAGGAACGTTCAAAACGGAAAGCGTCAACGATAGACATAGCTATGGCGATAGCTACAGCTACGATAACGGATTCTATCACAACCAAAGAAAGTACGATGCCACAAGCATCAAGTTCTATTTCGGTGCAGGCTGTGAATTCTACCCCATCCAAGACATCGACAATCCCATGTACGGATTGTTCCTCGGACTTTCTTACGGTCTTGCTGTTGATGGAGCTTTTTACGAAAAAGTCGACACCTATGATGGATACAAATACGACAAGTCCGAAGGATTCATCACTGGCGCCTTTAGATTTGAAGTGGGTAAGGACTTCTGGTTCAGCAGACGCTGGAGCTTTGGTGTCGCCTTCAACTACACTATTGGTTGGCTTGACCTCGATGATTCAGACTACTATGACAGAAGCTATCAAGATAGCGAAACTTATGCTCAACACACCTTCGGTTTGACCATCAGACTGTCACACTAAAAATTCGACAAAGGAAGCCCGCTAAAAAAGCGGGCTATTTTTATAAAAAGATATGATTAAGAAACTACTTGCCACCACTGCTATCGCACTGTTTTTAACATCGCAAGCTTTTGCGGCTGATACGCGCACAGACACAAGCAAAATTCACGCCCACCGTGGATTTTATTTCTCTGCAGATTTGGCTTTAAGCTACGCAACATCAGAAGACATTGTTCCCCACTGGGATGATAAAGTCGCTCTGAAATGCAATGGCTGGTTGCCTTACAGCGAGGTCCGGGTCGGCGGATACATTGCAAACATGGTATCTGTTTACGGAGCTTTCGGTCTTGGATTAGGGAAAGCCGATTACGAAAACCCGAGCGCCCACGATTCAGATAAAAGAAAAATGGACGCCGTCATAATGAAAGCGCTATTGGGTGTCGGTGCCGAATTCTATCCATTCCAGAACAAAGAAAGCGCTCTTTACGGACTGTATTTCGGGCTTAGCGTAGGCTATGAAACGGTCAAGACGCAAGACTACAACGATGGTTTGACCTATTACAGCGCAAAAGATGATTTAAACGATTTCCACAGCGTCTTTATCCGACCTGAAATCGGTTACGACTGGTGGTTCAGCCAACGCTGGAGATTTGGCGTCGCATTCAACTACTCCTATGGCAAAATTGATGACGACTGGGAAACCAATACAAATCACAGTTTCAACTTTGCCATTAGAATAGCGCGCTAGTTTTTACTTCATCACACGTATCGTCGCGGAGCCGTTACGGGACTTCACGAGATACGTGCCTTTTTGTTTTACGAGAGCGCGAACCTTCTGCGAAACGTCTTGAGTAGTCGCCGCCTCGATACGACCGACATGCGCTCCGAGCATATCAAACACATCATAAGTTTGCGGACCCGACGACGCTACGAATTTCGGTTGAATGGCAAGCGACGGATCGTAAACTTCAATCCAGTCGATATTCACGTAATTGCTTGTAATCAAGAGCTTCAGCACATGCTCGCCCTTAGTAAATTCGGCCTGCCCCAATTCCAATTTTTCATAGACATCCCACTCATCGCCCGTTTTTGGAACTTTCGTGGAAGGGACAATTTCTTTATCATCCAAAAGCAAGCTAAAGCTAGACGATTCCGTACCTGAAGCCACATTCGCAGAAATGTAGAACTTGCCATCACGCTTCACATTCACGGTGTATTCCAGCCATTCGCCTTCTTGCGTATAACCGATAGCGTAATTGTCTCCGCCCTTATAAATATCGACACCATCCTTACGGTACTCGCCACCCCTGTTCTCGGAATCGTTATCTGAGTACGAAGAATTTCCTGCGCCAGCGCCATTAATATCGTAATTTTCAGCTTCGATTTTGCCTGGAATCTTGGTAGCTTCGCCTGCAACAACGCTATCGCCTTCCACCTTGCCAAACGGTTTCTGCGGAACAGGTTCCACGGGTTTGCGGTTCACGGCCTTAAGCATCTGCGCCGCATAGCGCTTGCCGAATTCCACATAGGCATCGTGATTGAAATGGTAGCGGTCCACGCCATTGCCCTTCAAGTTCTCGGACGAGGCGTAATAGGTGTTGTCCATCGTGTTCGGGAGTTTCGACACACGGTCGGAATAGCAGCAGCCTTCGCGCAAGAGCTCGCCCGCCACGAACGGCACCGTATCGGAACTCATGTTGAGAGCCTTGAGAATATCGTCGCGAGTTTTCTTCACGATTTTCGGCCAATCGGAATAACCGCCGTCCGTTTCGCCCTGATGGAAAATGAAGCCCTTGATGACGCCCTTTTCCTGCGCCTTTTTAGCGATGTCGATAATCGTCTTCGTCACGTTTCCGTCGCTTGCATATTCTTTCGCGTAGTTCTGGAGCCAGGTTTCTGCCGTCGAGAGGTAACTCGCATACTGGTCCTGGTCAAAGAGCTTGATGCTCGCACCACCCACCGCGACCGGGATAATCCCAATCGTCACGTCGGGCATGCTGTCCGCCATCGTGCGGCCAAACCAGTCCGCCACAGAAATCGTGGTGCCACAGTTAAAGAGCGAGGGCACCGCCGGGTAGACATCGCCAATCGTGTTACGCCCCTTGCCCGAGCATTTTTGCGTCGCGAAAATCTTGAAGCGCGAATTTTCGACTTTGTCTGCGCTCTGGGCATCTGCCGTGCCGCCCATGTTGGACTGGCCATACGCAATGTAGATGTGGAAATTCGGGTCCGGAGCCGCCTCGGTAGAAGCCGCACCAAACATCACAAAGCCCGCAGCAACACACGCCACGGACGCAAAACCAGAAAGCTTATTAAACATTCCCATATATCCCTTTCGGTTAAACAACAATTATAAATTATACAGAAAAGTGGCTAAGCGCGCGCCTGCCCCTAAAAATTTTATAGACAGTTTGTCTATGCGACCTCGCCGCAGTACAACAAAAGCCCCGTCGCAAGGACGAGGCTTTTGAAAAATCACTGGATCCCATCGCGCTACGCGCTCCAGGATGACAATGTCTTACTTAGCGCGTTCGAGGTAAGAACCGTCGCGGGTATCCACGCGGATCTTAGTGTTGTTTTCGATGAAGAGCGGAATCATCACCTTAGCGCCAGTTTCGAGAGTGGCTTCACGCATCACGTTACCGCTGGTGTTGCCCTGAACTGCCGGAGGAGCGTCAACGATCATCAAGTCAACGAAGGTCGGCGGGATAACTTCGATCGGAAGTGTAGCCATCGTCTTCGGATCCTTCCACCAAGTGACTTCGACAGTAGCGCCGTCGAGGAGCCAAACTTCGCAGCCATTGAGAGCTTCCTTGGAGATTTCTTCAGTTTCCTGAGTTTCGCTGTTGAGGAAGTACCAAGTAGAACCGTCGTTGTAGAGGTAGGTCATT